>ENA-OQEL01000265-OQEL01000265.1-human-gut-metagenome-genome-assembly--contig:-NODE-265-length-20184-cov-4.122501_pt1 | contig 20184 bp, 27 predicted proteins | sample MGYA00242796_ERZ504637 | MGnify/ENA primary metagenome ERZ504637 (study PRJEB26092, sample SAMD00036306) | human gut metagenome | host: Homo sapiens | study: EMG produced TPA metagenomics assembly of... | reverse complement strand
GAGAGCGGGTGGAATATAGAAGATGCTCTTAGGAAGCCCATAAAATTAATGATTAGAAGAAGCTCACGGTGTGGGCTTCTTCTTTTTATCTTCATTTACATCTATGCCGTTTTAGCTCATGTTGGCAGAGCACCGGACTTTTAATCCGGGGGTGGCGGGTTCAACTCCCGCAAGCGGCACCATGCGGCGGGCGGCGCGTACCCCGCCCACGACCGGATAACTGACAGAGAACAGTGTAAAAAACTGAGGTCTCACACACGAAAGGAGTTTCCACCATGAAGCGTGAAGACGTGAAGAACAAGATCCCCGGCATCACCGATGAACAGCTGAACTGGATCATGCAGGAGAACGGCGCAGACATCAACCGGGAGAAGTCTGCAGCCACCGCCCTGCAGACCCAGCTGGACAACGCAAACGCCCAGCTCAAGACCGCACAGGACGGCCTGAAAGCCTTTGACGGCGTGGACGTGGCAGGCCTGCAGGAACAGGTCACCAAGCTGAAGGCCGATATGAAGGCGCAGGCCGAGGGCTTTGCCTTCGATAACGCCCTGAATGCCGCCATCATGAGCAAGAAGGGCCGCAGCGTCAAGGCAGTGCGGGCTTTGCTGGATCTGGATGCCCTGAAAGGCTCTGCCGACCGCAGCACCGACATTGCCAAGGCGCTGGACGAAGCCGCCAAGGCGAACCCGTGGGCGTTCGGCGAGGACGGCGCAGCCGGTGTGGCTGTGGTCTCCACCGGTGCCGAGCACGGTGCCCCTCCCGCCAACGAGAGCGATGGTGTGGAAGCCGCTTTCAAATCCCTGAACCCTGAACTGAACCTGTAACAACGAAAGGAGATTTCTATGGCACATGCAAGTCAGGAGCGTTACTCCGCTCTGGTGGATGCAAAGCTGCGTGCGACTCTGGTCACCCGCGACAATACCATCTTCAACAACCGCTACGAGGGCAGCCCCAAGGCCGGTAAGGTCAAGATCCCTGTCCGCGACACTGAGGTTGCCGTCAAGGCCTACGACAAGGCAAACGGCGTGGATGCCGATGCCGGCACCACCACCTATCTGGATCTGGACATCGACAACGACGAGGCCGTGAACGAGATCATCGACGGCTTCGACGCTGCATCCGTGCCCGACGGCATCACCGCCGAGCGTCTGGACAGCGCAGGCTACTCCATGGCTCTGTCCATCGACAAGAAGTCCATCGAGGCGCTGCAGGGCGCAGCGGGTGCCAACATCAGCGCCACCAAGACCGCCTGCACCGCTTCCACCGCCTACAAGGAAGCTCTGGCTGCAAAGCGCACCCTGAGCCGCAACGGCGTGCCGCAGGCTGGCCGCTGGATGATCGTCAGCCCCGAGTATCTGGAGCTCCTCATGCAGGACGACCGCCTCATCAAGCAGGGCGATCTGTCCCAGCAGCTGGTGCAGACCGGCGCAGTGGGTCAGATCGCGGGCTTTGCGGTGTACGAGTCCAACAACATGGATTTCGAGAACACCACCCGCGTGGCCAGCAAGAAAACCACCACCGAGTTCATCTGCGGCCACCCCAACTGGTGCCACCGCGTCATGGAGTGGCAGACCACGGTGCACCTGCAGGATCTGGGCGGCTCCGGCAAGTACATCGGCGCATCCGCTGTGCAGGGGCGCAAGGTGTACGGCATCAAGGTGTCCAAGCCCAAGACCCTGTACATCAAGCGCATCGAGGCGTAAGGCCATGCTCTACTGCACCTATGACCAGTATGCGGCTGCAGGCGGTACAGTGCCGGAAGCGGCCTTCGGTGTGCTGTGCAGCCGTGCTTCCCGCATGATCGATGCCGCCACCTTTGGCCGGGCAGAGAGCCACGCCGCTGGGTGCGAGGCCTGCCGGGCAGCGCTGGCAGATGCCTGCGCCCAGATCGTCGGCCTGCTGGCCGCTGCGTCTGCGGCGGGCGCTGTGCCGGGTGCTGCCAGCGTCTCAAACGACGGCTACAGCGTCACCTTTGGCAGCAATGCCAGTGTGACCGCCGCCGCCCGGCAGGAAGCCTATGAGATCATCCGCACCGCGCTGGGCAGTGACCCGCACGGCCTGCTGTACAGGGGGATTTTGTGATGCAGACAGCCGTTACTGTGGTGAACCTCATCCACGACACTGCCACCGAGACGGACAGGCCGGTGTGCTGGGTGTTCTCCGGGTGCAGCTGGCGGGAATGCCGCTCCGCCTCCGGCTCCGGCTCCGGCACTGCCAAGGACCCGGAGCGCACCACCCACATCCGCATCCCGGCCAGCGTGTGCACCATGGGCTACCTGCCCTATGCCCAGTGGGCGGCGCTGTCTGCAGCGGAAAAGACCAAGCACTGGACCCTGAAACGCGGCTGGAAGCTGGTGCAGGGCGCGGTGCCTGCCTTGACCGAAGCCGAGTATGCCAAACTCGAAAAAACGCACCTATGCTGCACGGCAGCGGCTGTCTCGGACGACCGGGAGCCGCTGCTGCCCCACTGGCACGTGGAAGGGAGCTGATCGTATGAGCGCACCGGTTTTTGATTTCAAGATCACCTTCCGGCCCGGCTTTCAGGCCGACATGGATGCGCGGTTCGCAAAGCTGCAGTTTGCCTTTTCACAGAAAGTGGCGGCAACGGTAGACCCCTATGTGCCCTTTGACACCGGCACGCTGAAGAACAGCGTGAATCAGGCATCCGACTTCAAGGAAGGTCTGCTGGTGTACAATACGCCCTATGCCCGCAGGCAGTATTACCTGCACGAACAGGGCAAGGGTCTGCATGGTGAGAACGGCCTGCGCGGCTCCTACTGGGGCCAGCGGGCCATTGCCGACCACAAGGACGAGCTGGAAAAGTTCGCCCACGATGCCGCAAAGCAGTTTCTGGGAGGGAACAAATGAGCGAACCCGTAAAGCCCACCATTGCCGCCCTGCGGGCATGGCTCAAGACCTGCCCGCTGATTGCCGACGAGCAGGAAGCCACCGGCGCAGCCTTCCGCATTGCCGGGCTGGAAGAAGAATCCACCGCCTTTTCCATCGAGGACAGCCCCGGTGACCCCATCGTTACCGAGTATATCTCCGGCTGGGAAATGGCGAAGAATTACCTCTTTCTGTCTCGCGGTGAGTACAGCGAGATGGATTCCGTTAACATCCAGAACAGCGGCCTTTTTTGAGCAGCTCACCGAGTGGGTCATGCGGCAAGATGCCCGCCATAACCTGCCCGACCTCTCGGCCTGCGGCGGGGGCAAGACCCCTACCGGCATTGCCGTGACGAACAGCGGCTACATCGTCACAAACAGCGCGGGCAGCTGTAAGATGCAGCTGCAAATGCGTCTGACCTACTACATGCCCAAATGAAAGGAGTTTTGATATGACTGTATCTGAAGCCATTACCAAGTCTGGCATCACGCCCAGCGCGTCGTATACCGGCATTGAGACGGCGAACGATTTTGTGCTGGCGTTCCAGATCGAGAGCACCCAGACCAAGGAAAGCCAGTGGATCGTCTGCGCCGACCATGTGAAGGAGCATTCCGGCTCCCTGAACGCCACCACCGAGGATGCTCAGTACATCCGTACCGGCAACGTCACCGAAAAGACCGGCACCCAGCGCACCCTTACCGTCAACGGCGACCGCTGCGTGGGCGATGATTTTCAGGATTTTGTGCTGAGCCACAAGATCGTGTACGGTACCGGCAGCGATATCATTGTGCCGTACATCTACTTCAGCCTGCGCACCGGCAAGGGCGAGAAAGGCAGCGCTTCCATCATCGTCACCACCGACGTGGGCGGTGCAGCCGGTTCCAAGGCCACCTTTGCCTGCGACGTGAAGGCCATCGGCACGCCGGACGAGTTTGACTACAACCCCGCCACCCAGTCCGCTGAGCCTGCCAAGGCCGTCAAGGGCTGATTTTTTTCAAACACAGTCCCCGCTCCGAACCGGAACGGGGATCTTTTATGCCGTGATTAGTTTTCTCCGGGGCAGAACCGGGGCACGGCTCAACTGAAAGGAGCCAGAACATGGTTATTTGTGGACAGGAATTTGATTTTTCCCTGATGAACGCCAACGACCTTGACCGCTTTGAGGATGCCAACGAGCGGATGCAGCGCCGGAGCGCCGAGGAGTCGGAGCAGTTCCGGCGCGGCGGTGTCCGTCTGGGCGACCATGCACGTGCACAGGCACGCATTGCCATGGATTGCATCGACGAGATCCTCGGTGCAGGCTCGTCCGCCCGTCTGGGACTGGATGAAAACAACATGGCCCCCATCTATGACGTGATCGAGGAGCTGGGCAATGCCTTTGCCGCCGAGAAACAGCGCTATGCCGCAAAGCCTGCCCAGCTCATGAACCGGGAGCAGCGCCGCGCACAGGCCAAAAAGGGCAAGCACAATCCGCCTGTAAGCTATCCCGCACCGCCTGCCTCCCGGATGGTGGAGCGGGTGGATGCGCAGGTATCCGCAAAGCAGAAAACCGAGCGGCTGATCGATGCCCGGCAGGCTATGAATGCCCTGCGGGATGATCCTGATGCCATGCAGCAGCTGGCGGCATACGCACTGCAGATCGCCGCAGAGCGCCATGTCTGATCTGCTGCTGGACGAGTTGCCCACCCGGTGGCATGGATACGAGATCATCCCGGATTTCCGGCCCATGGTCTGGCTGGTCAACACCTATGTGCGCGGCCAGACTGGAGATGATTCCATCGGTTTTGCGGTCAGCGCTCTCTGGCGTTTTTACAAAAACCCACACTGTTTTCTGAACGACCCTCAGAAGATCATCGACGCCTACGGGTACATGATCGAGTTTTATAAGGCGGGCGAAAAAACAGCCGAAAGCGCCGCAGCTGAAAGCAGTACCGCGCCCTCTTCCGGTCTTGCCTTCGACTACCAGTGTGATGCCGGTTACATCGTGGCGGCGTTCCAGCAGGCCTACGGCATCGACCTGACCCGCGAAAAGGTGCACTGGTTCCGGTTCCGTGCGCTGTTCGCGGCCCTGCCGGAGGAGACCCTCATGGCCAAGATCATGAGCTGGCGCACCATGGACCTGTCCGAGTACGAGGGCAGTATGCGCGACCGCTACGCCGACCTGCAGGAGCGCTTTGCCCTGCCTGCTGAGCTGAGAGGGGGTGCCGCCCGTGTCGTTTCGGTCGAAGAGCACGATGCCGCGTTCCTTGCGCGGTTCCGGCACTAGCCGCGCCCCGGTGCCCTGCCCCTACTGCGGGCGGGCGCTGCCGGTGTGGGCAGAGCCGCACGCCACAGCTGCCGGTGTGTGGGTAAAATGCAAAAATCCCGCCTGTAAGCGGGAGGTAGAGATCAAGTTATAACAGCCTGTGCCCTTGTGCCCGCGCTCCAAATGAGAGGTGGACACAGTGGCAGATTTCAGCATCACCGGCGAAGTAAGGCTGAACAGCGACCCGGCAGAAAAAAGCACCAGCAAGTGGACGGTAGCCGCCGGGCAGATGATCGCGGACTTTGCAAAACAGGCATCGTCCAAGCTGGCCGAGGTGGTCAAGAGCGGCGTGGACTACAACGCCACCATGGAAAGCTACCTGACCAACTTCAAAGTCATGCTGGGCAACGAGGAGGCCGCCGCCACAAAGCTTTCTGAGATCCGCAAAATGGCGGCGGCAACGCCTTTCAGCCTGTCCGACCTGACCGAGGGCACCCAGACGTTGCTGCAGTTCGGCATTGCGGCAGACGACACCACCGGCGTGCTGCAGCGGCTGGGTGATATCTCGCTGGGCAACGCCGAGAAACTGCAGACCCTGACCCGCGCCTACGGCAAGATGTCCAGCGCCCAGAAGGTCACGCTGGAAAACGTCAACATGATGATCGATGCGGGTTTCAACCCGCTGAACCAGATCTGTGATGCCACCGGCGAGAGCATGTCCGACCTGTACAAGCGCATTTCGGACGGCAAGGTCAGCTTCAGCGAGCTGGAAGCAGCTGTGGAAGCCGCCACCAGTCAGGGCGGGCAGTTCTACAACGGTATGCTGGAAGCCAGCCAGACCTTCAGCGGGCGCATGTCCACCCTGAAGGATAATGTCAGCGCCCTGACCGGTGAGCTGACCAGCGGCCTGTTTGCGGCTCTGGGTGATTTGGTGGTCAAGCTGAACGAGGTGGTGGTCTCCTTCCTCGACAGCGACGAGAAGATGGCCCAGCTCAAGGAGACCATCGGCATTGCAACGGCTGTTGTGGCCGCTGCCGGAACAGCGTTTCTGACCTACAAGGGCTATGTAGCCGCCGCTACTGCAATTGAAGTGGTTCACACTGCCGCGACCACGGCCATGACCGCTGCTCACAAAGCCGCCGAAGCCGGGGCGACCGGCCTTGCAGTCGCGCAGGCAGGTTTGAACGCGGTTCTCAAGGCGAACCCCATCGGTCTGGTGGTGTCCTTGCTGGCGGCTCTGGCGGCGGGTCTCGTGACGGCCTATAAGACCAGCGAGACCTTCCGCAATGCCGTCAACTCCGCATTTGCGTCTGTAAAAAAGATCGCACAGAACGCCATCGGCACGGTGGTGGACTGGATCAATGATCTGGTCGCAAAAATCGAAGGCGCAGCGGCAGCGCTGGCCAACCTGAAGAACGGCATCGGCGCTGCAGCAGATGCTTATAACTCCGCCTACAACAACGCCATCAACAACTACAACAAGCGCAAGAACGCGAAACAGTGGGACAGCTCTCACAAAGACCTCGAATGGGACGATGACAACGGATGGGTCCCGAAGGGCACAAGCAGCTCCGGCAACGGCAGCAGCCGTGCCGGGAGCCAGACAGCCGCGAACCCCTACCCGGCCATCACCAGCGGAGCCAAGAAGGCCAGCAAGGCCACGAAGCAGGCCGCCGCAGAAGTCGTCAAGTCCATCTCGGACACCACGACCGAAATCGACGGCAAGATCACCCGCACCACCGAAAACATCACCGAAACGCTCTCCAACGGCAAGACCCAGCAAAAGCAGGTCATCACCGAGACTTCCCGGCAGATGGTGGATGGTGTGCTGAAGGACATCAAAACCATCACAGAGGTGGCTGCGGACGGCACCAAGACCGTCAAGCAGACTATGGAGACCGTCCGCGAAACCGCCAAGACGGTCACTTCCACCTTCGAGACGCTGGCAGACGGGGTCAAGACCACCACCCAGACCGTCACCGAGACCCTGACCGACGGCACCGAGACCCAGAAGCAGGTCATCACCGAGGTCTACGACGACGTGGTGGACGGTGCCCTTGTGACGGTGGAGAAGATCAAGACCGTCGCCGCAGACGGCACCGTGCAGGTGGCCGAGCAGATCAAAAAGTCCAGCGCGGACAACTTTGACGGCCTGTGGAAGGAGATCCAGACCGAAGCAGATACCGGCATTCTGGGCACCTTCGATGATCTGTACACCGCCGTCAAGAATCAGGACTGGCTGGGCATCGGCAAGTGGGTGGCGAGCACCATCTACGGCGGTCTGACTGCCGACCAGAAGAAGCAGGTCAATGATTTTGCTCTTGGCATCGTGACTAAGCTCAACAAAGCGCTGGGCGGTGCCCGCGATCAGCTGGTGCAGGGAGCTATCGACCTTGGCGGGCAGATCGTGAACGGGCTGACCGGCGGCTTCTCTGAGGTCTGGCAGCAGGCACAGGGCCTTGGTTCCACCCTGATGGAGATCTTCGGCGGGCTGAAAGCACCGCTGAGCACGGCGGCTCTCGCCATCAGTCAGGGCATGAAAGGCGGCCTGATCTCTGCATTCCCGGAGATCCTCGCTTCGCTGGGCGGCCTGATCGGGTCTATCGGCGGCGCGTTCGTAGCAATGCTGGATGCCATCGCTGCGGCGCTGTTCCCTACTGGCTTTGGCACTCCGCAGGCTCTGCTGATGATCGCAGCGGGCGTAGCCCTTGCTGCCGTCATCGCGGGCATCGTTGCCTCGATCGGCGGCTCTTTCAGTAAGAAAGCCCATTCTCTAAAGAAGCCTTAATCTCATCCTTTTTGAATCCCGGAAGATCCATCTCAAGCTCATAGCCTTTATCGCTTTCCTTGATATCGGTGAGCATCATTCTCTTTCCGTTGTGTCCGTATAATTTCTTCTGTGCCTTCTGTACGTCCCTGTCATCAAACCAAGGATCATTGAACCATGGATCACTGAAAAATGTATCAAATAAGTTGTTGTTTGTAGTTGTTAATAACATAGGTCATACCTCCTTATATACCTGTAACTTTCCTTTTGGAAATTTGCTTTCTTTTGTTTACAAGTATGTTATAGCACCATTATTAGCACTCGTCAATAGCGAGTGCTAATAAAAATTATAAACTTTTTATTAACCAGTACAACACAACCTTATCTTCTGCGGATAATACTGCAGCACCATATACAGCTTCATCTTATCTACCCTGTTCCAGTCTTTCTTTGATACCTGCTGCTCATTCATTGTATATGGTATAACAAAGGACGCCTCCTCACCGGCATTAAGCTTTATCTCCAAAGCTTCCAAAGTTGGATTTAATTTAAAAAAATCAGCTCCATGTCATACTGATTACCATTAGTTCCCATTTCAAACGTAAGGCTTGTAAGATCAAGTGATGTTGTTGATCGTCCCTTTTCATCTTTTGGTAAACGTGACAAGGTTATAAAGCCCCAACCACGCACACTGTCAAAAAGGACATTTCTTGAGCCATCATCCATCTGATTATATACATAATCCGGACATTTTTCTTTTAGGAGACTGCCATCGCCCCACTCCCATCCGGTCTGCTTTATCTCATAATTTCCAAGCTTAATAGTGTCATTTTCTGTATATGTGATGACCTTTGGGGATGGATAGCAATGATTCAGATAAACAATCCTTGCCAAAACAGCAATCATCACAATTCCTATGAGCATTCCCGATAAAAGTCTTACTTGTTTTGATTTCCTTTGCTTCATAATAAATTCTCCTCGTTACTTCAATTTAAACCTTCCGCTGTCCACCAGATAGATTACATCGGATAGATTTTCAAGCTCATCCTTATCGTGAGAGCTAAGCAGTATAAGACTTCCTTTATCACGCATATCCCTTATGATTTCTGACAGTTTTTCCTGTCCCTCCTTGTCCAGGGCGTTAAAAGGTTCATCCAGCAAAAGAAGCTTTGGTTCCTCCATAATGGCACAGGCAATACCCAGTCTCTGCTTCATTCCAAGAGAATATTTTCTATATTTTCTCTTGTCTTGCGGATTCAGTCCAACCGTTTCAAGTGCCCTGCTTATATCCACTTCACCTTTATTTATTGATGCAAGCATTTTTAGATTGTCATAGCCTGTATAACTATCTATAAATGCAGGATTCTCAATAAGCATACCTATCTTTTCTGGAAAAGCCATATTTTTTCCAAGCACCTTTCCATCAATCCTGATGCTACCGCTTGTAGGATACATAAGTCCGCTTACCGCTCTCATCAGCATTGTCTTGCCGGAGCCGTTTACGCCCTGAAATCCATATATATTACCACTTTCCAGTGTCATGCATACATCATCGAGTACCAGAGCATCCTTTATCTTTTTAGAAACATGTTCTATCTCTATCTTCATAAAAATACCTCACAAAATATTTTTTCTGTTAAAATACACACTTCCAGACACAATAGAAACCACCATCACAATAATGCAGCTTATTATTCCGGCAGCCGCATCCATTCCGAGCGCACAGATTCTGTTGTTTCTGATGATCATAAGATAATTTCCCATAAGAAACGGACTCACCCAGTAAACAGACACCACAAGATAAACTATGGAAACAATATATCCAGCGATCGCACCGGCAAAAACACTGATAGTAAGCTGCACCACCGCAATTGTACAGGCGCATAACATTGGCAGTATCAGCCATACAAGCGCTTCATTTCCGGTCGAAAACTGCTGCATATCTATTCCCATTTCCATAAGCATATCATCAGGCTTTGTGCTCCACTTCCCGATTGCACATGTCACAGCCGCAAGAACCAGTATCATTGCAGCATAATACATAATCACATTTATGACCGTCCATATGTACTTACTCCATAACCACTTAAACCTGCTGCCAGACAATATCAGTGTCTTTTTGCCTGCACCATACAGATCTGACAATGGATAAAATCCTACCATAAAAAATAAAAATGCATAAAACAAAACCATGACACCGGAATGGTAAATACGCTGTCATCTGTCTTTATGTATGGCGGCATACCCTGAAGTATATTTGTAAAGTATGCCAAAAATCCAAGCTCCGGTGAATTTACACTAATATCACTGACGGTGATAAATGTAAAAAAATACAAATATGAATACTCCGACTATCCATTTTATCTTGTTTTCCCTAAATCCTTTTCTGATATCATATAAGATCAGATTTACAAAAATTCTCCTATTCATAAGCAACAAGCTCTTTCTTTACCGCATGTATGTAAAATATAATATTTACCACTATAAGGATAATAAACGCACAGATCACAACCCGGATATCATTTCTAAACGGTGCACTTGGTCTAAGAAACATTACCGGTGATAAACTCACCCTGTTTACAAAATGAACCATGCAAAACACAAATATGTATATGATAAACGGTGTCAGCAATATCCAGAACCGGTTTCTTACAAAATTAACCGCCCACAACACCGCACAGTTTAAAAGTCCCCAGAAGCAGCCATCAATCAGCACAAAAATCAGATTGTATACAAGTGGATGTGTATAAAATACCCCTGACATGATATCCATTGCCGCTACCGGGAATGTGCCTGTTCCTACCTGTGGTATTACCATCGGAAATACCATTGCAGTAAGCAGAAAGTCAAACATCAGTGGTATCATTCCAATAAGCGCACCGCTTACAAATGCAGCTCCATATTTTGCTCTTATATAATCGCTCTTCTTTCCTCTTGATATGATCTGGGCAGCATACCCTGATTTAACATCAAAATAAAAGCTTCTGCCATACGGTATTGCACACAAAGCAGGCATTATCAGATAAAGCAGCAACGGCTGCACACTTGCATTATCCGCACCTATCCATTTCTCATATGCAGACAATGGATACGTGTCGGAGTAAATATACATCCTCCATATCCACACATTTTCCATAAAATGCCATACACATATTGCAAACGCAACACACAATGTGGCAGCAAATAATCTATTTCTAAAAGCACGTTTTATTTCGAGTTTAAATATTCTATTCATAACTACAGCTCCAGTTTAAAATATTTCTTCACCGTATCATTGGTTTTTGAATCTTTGCCCTCTATACAATAATAAATATACTTAGAGTCTTCAGGTATTCCCTCATCCTGAATAATATATCCAAGCTCTGATGTAATACACTCGCCTTTGCCTAAAACATAATGATATACATCACTTTCATCTCCTCCAAGCCAATAGTTGTCTATATATACACAATCTGAGTTTTCCTGTATTCTCTCCATATCATCCTTGATGGCATACAGAACACCCACATTTCTATTACCTTCAATCTGCTTATCATCTCCATCCTTATAAGTGATTGTCAACGTTATAAAAAGATAACTATAGCCATTGCTCAGGTTATAATTTTCATCTATATTTCCTTCACAGCTATCTTTCAAAAAATCTGCAACAGTATCCTTATTTCTGTTTCCAAACTCCGTTGTATGCTCGTACTTTTCAATTTTATAAGTAATTCCATTTATCTCAATTGTATCATCAACTGACACGATATCGTCTTTGTTAACATACTCCGCATCCTGCACATACGTAGCCGGAGCCTGGTCTACTACACCGGTGTCACCTTCTGTCTTTGAAGCCTCATCCTTTACAATACCGGATTTTCCCTCTAGCTTGGCATTTGATTGTGAGCAGGCTGAAAGCCCCGCTGCCATCATAATCACTGCCATTATTGCTGTAATTTTCTTTTTCTTCATAGTTTCTTCTCCTTGATTGATTGCTGATGTTTAATTGTTATGATAATTATAAACCTGTGATGTGTCATAGTTGTAAAATAAAAAATCCATTGCAATTTTAATTATTGCAATGGATTTTTGTCACGACTTTACTATCAACCTATTTATCAGAATATCTTTTTATTAAGTCTATTTACTTATCCGATACCACCTTACAGCGCTTCTTATGAAATGCAATTCCGTATTTTATGATATTGCATCTGCCCTCTTCACGAAGTACAGCATCATATCTGCGTGTATTTATCTGATTCATTGCATCTTCACAAGATTTATCCAATCCTTGAAAAGACGTTGCATATTTGACCTCTATGATAATTCCCGAATCAGGATCCTCCGGTTTTATGATAATGTCACTGAATCCATCCCCTGATTCCCTGTTCGATTTGATCAGCCAGTTCGGATTGCTTCCTCTCAAAAGGCCAAGCAAAAGACCATGGTAGAAATTTTCTTTCTGTCTATCGCGAGCCTTAGTGTCCAGAATACTTATCATACGATCCATGATTATATTGAGCTGTCTCTGAATCTTTTCAGTGTCAGCCTCAAGAATAGCCTTTGACAGCACTCTGATCTCATCATTGTCCTTTGCTACAACTTCCTTGAACCATTCCTGTATCTGCAGAATAAAAACTTCTCTGACCTCTTTGTTTGGGATAACAAGTTTAAGTGCATAATTCTCACTATCCGGCAATTTCACTTCACCTACTTTTGTCAGGTATCCTGTAGTAAAAAGTACACTCCATATATTATCTATATTTTTGTCTATTTCATTGTACGTAAGTTCAAGATGAACCACTTTTTCAATAGACTCTCCGGCAATTAAGCGCTCAACCTCATCCTTGGTTGTCGAATCAGCTATATTTATAAGGCGTCTTACAAGGCTGTTTCCGCTACTGTTTATCCAGTAAGTCTGTGGTCTGGCAGTTGGATTGGCAACAAGATTGTCCACATAATTTATAACATCCCAAGGACAGTATACATCCACATTACCAAAATGATAACCATCATACCACTCCTTTGCCTCTTCAAAATGTGATGCCAGTCCATAGTCTGCAAGAAGATTTTTCACCTCATCATCCGAAAATCCAAACTGCTCGTCAAATCTGGCATCAAGAATCGATAAAACTTTAAAATTATTTATTCCGGTAAAAATGCTTTCTTTCGAGATACGAAGACACCCTGTAAGAATTGCAAATTGTAAATAATCATTTGTTTTTAAAACTTTTCCCAAAATACCTCTGATAAGCTCGACCATTTCATCGTAGTAACCGTGCTGGAATGCTTTATCCAGCGGTACATCATATTCGTCTATTATAAAAATAGTATTCTTGCCATAGTGTTTAGTCAAAAGCTGAGATAACACTTTTAATGATGAAATAACCACACCATCACTCATATGATATTTTCCATCTTTAATCTGTATAATTCCCTGATACTGCTCTTTTTCATTTTTACTAAGCTTATCACTATTCATTAGGAATGAAAATCCATTTGCTATTTCACCTATTATCTGGACAAGTGCATCATATGCCCTGTCAAACGTTAACCCGTTAACATCTTTAAATGATATAAACACAACCGGATATTTTCCCATGTATTCATTGCATAAAGCTGTATTTTGTGAAATATACAAACCATCAAATATAGATTTATCCGTACCTATTTCAAAAAAGCTCTTAAACATACTCATATTAAGAGTCTTACCGAAACGACGCGGACGGGTAAAAAGATTTACTTCTCCCCAATTTTGCAGGAGCTGCTCTATAAGCCTCGTTTTATCTATATAATAAAAGCCCGATTTTCGTATTTTTTCAAAATTATCTATTCCAACCGGTAATTTTAATGTTCTATCCATCAAAGCCTCCATAAAAAAATCCGCTATAACTGTTAATCATAGTATAGCGGATTATTTTATAAAATACAATAATTGTGTTATTGGGTTCTCTTTTACATCTTACTGACCTTTCCATCCTCTATCTTCATGACCTCATCACACAATATTTCTATATCCTCATGTATGTGACTGGCTAAAATAACCAGTTTCCCCTGCCCTTTGAGATCAAGCAGTATTTCTCTTATATCACTTACGCCTATACTATCAAGTGCATTCATCGGCTCATCCAGTATAAGAATGTCCGGATTTTCCATCATAGCCTGTGCAAGGCCAAGTCTTTGTTTCATTCCGAGAGAATAATGCTTTACTGATTTTTTATCGTCCGGATCCAAACCAACAGTTCTAATACATCTTCTTATATCATCATCTGTTATCGTTCCTCGTATTGATGCAAGATACTTCAAATTTTTAAAACCTGAATAATGTGGTAGAAATCCGGGATTTTCAATTATAAAACCTATATTTTCCGGAAAATCCACATCTTTTCCTACTATTTTCCCATTGACTGACACCGTGCCATCAGTTGTATCCATCAATCCGCAAACACATTTAAGCAACACTGTTTTTCCTGAACCGTTTCGTCCTATTATTCCATATATTTTCCCAGATTCAAATTCCATACATACCTTGTCCAATACTAAATGCTCTTTAAACTTAACCGTAACATCATCCAATTTAATCAAACTTTTATTTTCCATTTTTCAACCTCTTTACCAGTTTTCCCTTATGATTTGAAACAATGCATAATATTCCCAGCCCAATTAGCGTTATGCTAAAGAACCTAAATGTATATCCAAGATTGAGCCCCCATTTTGCCGCATATCCATAATACAGCTCTAACTGAGACAAACTCATAGGTGAAAACTTATACGCATAACCCATCCAATCATTTGCTATACACACATCCAGCACCGATAATATAATACCAATAACAGTTCCTACACCCTTACCGGTTATTTTATTGCCCCAATATATCACCAGTCCCAGCCATAACACACTGCAAAATTCGAGTATAATACTTATTACCAGTGCAGAAAGAGGTGTGTAATTTGCTATTATATTTGGAGACACCGCTAATTGTATGCCATACTGTGTTCCTGCGTTAGTTTTACCTAATGTTCCCCATATTTTACCCCATTCTCCGGAAAAATCTATCCTGGTTATATATGGAATTATGCTTGCAGCAAAAATACCTGCAACATATATAAGTGTCATTTTAATAATATATATGACTTGTCCAAGTCCCCATGCCGTTTTTCCGGAACGTGATACCATATACCGATATGTCTCATTTTCATATGGCGCATTTCCGAAAATAATAATCGCACATGCTGCTATTATAAACTGTACTCTATAGTTGTTTATAACAAATACAAAAGCATACGGTGTTACTTTTACATTAACAATACTGCTAAAAGATGCAATATTGGTAAGTGATTCCATTACATATATCATAGCCACAAATATTGCAATCGGAATTCTTATATTCTCATATAACATACGCAGATTATATCTTGATACCCGGTTTGCTTTAATAAATAGTTCCACTTTTTAAGCCCTCCTTCATTTTTCCAACAAAAAAAGCACCTATAAGTGTGACAATTGTAAGTGATATGGCAATAGCTATAATTAGCGTCAATCCACTTGATTTTATAACTACCTGCCCTATAAGAATCATATCTGGTCTAACCATATCAGGTACCCTTATTATCTGAAATATCCGCACCAGCACATAGCTTCCCAAAAAAGGAGAGAGAAGTACTACCATAAAATCGCTTGTATACAATGATACACAAAGAGCCAGACTTGACCATATAACACCACGACAAAATGCCAATATACTCAACGTCAATATATATAACTGCGGATAATATACAGCGCTCCATTCATGAAAATAATCTGATACTACTGCTCCCTCAAACTCATCTCCTGCAATAGGAAATCTCATTGCAAGCATTAAAAACAACAATACAGTTCCACATACTGCAACAAATCCTCCGGATATAGCACTAACGATAAATTTTGCAAATATATATCTGTTTTTTCCTTCTCTGGAAACAATATAGGAAACAGCTTTATTATTTCGTTCCTGACACAAGCTTACAGAAAATGGCAATGCTGTAAATACCGGCAGCATATACTTGGTACACATTCCACCAAAAGCAGCATTGGAGAAAAAATATCCTACATATCCCTGTCCGTTTCTTAAGCCGGCTATCAAATCGTTAAATGAATCAAAGCATATTGAAAAAATAATACCTGCTATCGCAATTATAAGTCCTGCATTTATCGTCCTGCCAAATTCTGCCCTAATGACTTTATTCATGCTATTTCATCTCCCGTAATTGCATTTATTCTAATTGTATATCGACCATCTTCAGCACCATTTCCATTTACTTCAAAATCAAGACACCATACAGGAATAAGTTTTATATCCGTAAATGAATCATTCTGCAAAAGTGGGAAATATTCCATCCATATATTAGTAACTTTATATTCATCCGTAAGTATCACGTCTCCGAATTTCTTATTTAAAGCCTCTGTAATTCCCTTTTCTCCGATAATATCAACATTTGCATTACATACATCAGGCTCCTCCATAATTCCTGATACAAAAACTGATTCTATTCCTCTATTTGATATCATAACCTCAATGTTTACAGGCTGTGTAATCAGCACATCTCTTGTCTGCTGCAATATCGGATCATCATTTGCATACACCTGCAGACCGTCTATCTTTATTCCATATGTAAAACAATAGATTTCTGTATCTGTCCCAAATGTCATGCTCTGCTGTTTTTTTGCACTTAGAAGGTCTTTATAATCAGAATCCTGTTCCATATTACTTTGTATATTGTTTAAATCAGCACTATTAAATGCCGTAATATTCTCTTTACCAAGCTCGCCCGGTATTCCCATTTTATCAGTCAGTTCTTTTACCTGTGCCCTTGCCTCGGTTATTGATTCAAACTGTAGCTCCTTAGTTTCTGCAAGCTTTTTTTCATCTGCATATCCACAAAGTAACTGCAGATATGATGTATCATCATCCTTAGAATAGCTCATTGAACCTGCTTCTCCACCAATATAGGAATCGTCATAATTAAACCCTCCGGCATCATCTTTTACCAAGTCTGATTCTTTTATGTCCGGATACAAATATGCCATAATATCCTTCAGATTAAAATCTTTTAATTTAGTGTTATATTCATTTAACTGTGTTTCAGGCATTTGCAAGGTTGCATCAATATATAGATTTTCATCAATTTTCTTATTTATTATTTCTTTGCTTCCTGTTTTTTCAGTATCTTGAGAATTAATTTCTGTATTATATTTTTTTGTATTGTTTATTTCATTACTATTGTTTGAAGATGTACATCCAGCTAGTGTCAGACCTAATCCACATGTAACTGCGCATACTTTAATTAGTGTTTTTTTATTCATTTATATCAGTTTCCTTCTTATAACCTGTAAAGGCCAAGGCATAATCTGCCTTGGTCTTGATAATGCCTAATATGTTACTCTTCCTATAACATTCAATTGACTACTTGATGTACTGCAATCATCTTTCTTTCCTCTCATATAATACAATGTTGACTTCTTGGCACTTTTTGTATATGCATATGATCGCGATGTTTCCTGAGACGTATGCTTTACATAATTACTCATTGTAGCATTGTCTGCTGCTCTTCTTATTCTTGTTCCAAATACATTATTAGAATATATACTACTGCTGTTTATAGTCAGATAATATCTTTGCTCTGTATCATTCTTTGTTCCGGAATTACTTGAAACGAATCCCTCAGGACTATAGAATGTAAAATTGTATCCTACAGTATTTGCCATTGTTGGAACTGCACTTGACGCAATTATCATTACGGCTGTCAATGCTGTAATTATTTTCTTCTTCATAAATTTCTCCTTTGCGTTTAAAATCTCATTAATAAGTTACATAACAATAATTATTGTTGTTCGAAGTTGATGACAATTTCAATTATCTTCATCTTTCTATTTTTTTCAATACTATTTACATGAGACGACATTTTTTAGTCATTTCTGGTCTATTTTAATATAATAGATATCATTGATATTTAATAATATCATTCTCTTTACTATGATAGATTAGAAATTTTTATTAAGTAAAAATAATCACTACAAAGCGAAAGAATCCGTTGCAACTGTGATAATTGCAACGGACTCTTATATGATTACATAGACAGTTTATAATCATTTTCATTAAAAATCATATTATGACAAATTGCCACTAATTGTAATAATTCCGCAAGTATTATTCCACTCTCTATAAACACTGTATAATATCTATATCCTATTATCCATAAAACTCCTACTACACCAAATATCACCCCCACAATAAATATCGTTACTTTTTTACAGAATTTTTTGTCATTATCGTCCAGCCTTTTGTTAACTGAATCTATAGGACTAAACACCATAAGCAATATAGTTGCTGCAATATACATGATATTTACTATAAATATATTTTTTATGTATTTTCCTATCAGTAATGTTACTATAATTACAATACTTGATAACACCAAACATTTTTTGAAGCTATCCGCATGATATCCACCGGAAAACTTTCTTATCAGTATAAAAGGCATAATCATAGCTATCGCTTCGGTTATCATTCCCAAAAAAGCTCCTATTACCGAAGCAAAAACAATCGGATATAGGAGCGAGAACAAACAATGAACTGCATATGCATACAGTTCACGTTCGTCAGTGGTAATAGCTTTCTGTAAAATTAACCAATCTGCTATTTTATCACTCATATTATTTAGTTTTCCTTTTAAATTTTGATAATCCTTTTGGACTTTCAGGTTCATACATCACACCACAGGATGCTGAGTTTGCTTCTATTCTAAGCATCGTATCAAGTGTACCTTTGACATGTGAAATAATGTTTTTTCTTCTGTCTGTCGCAATCTTCATTAGTTGCCTCCTTTTGTAAATATTCATCAACTTCTACTTGCCATCATCTTCTCATAAATGATGATAAGGCATTTTTTTATAATAAATCTATATTGTTTACTCTAAACAGCATTTTTCTCATTAAAATTGTCGTAATATGGCTAATATTTGTCGTTTTTACACTGTCCCGCAGAATTTTTTCATTCATACAATTATAAATTATCTATATTACAGAATATATCTGCATTACTTTGTTCATTATTATTTAAATAACTGCTACCATTTACATAAAACATGAAAGGAATTAATGATCTTGGATTTTGATTACATTACTATGGGACAACGCATTAAGCAGCGTCGTAAAGAATTAAATATGACACAAGCAGATTTTGCTGAAAAATTAGGTATCTCTCAAAATCACATTTCTGCGATTGAATGCGGCTCTCAGCATCTAAGCTTTGAGCTTTTTGTTTCTATATGTAATACATTATCTATAAATCCTGATTATTTAATAAACGGATGTACACATCTCTCTAACACTCCACTTCAAGTGATGGATAATCTTACTCTTTGTGATGATACTTCCGTTGAGCTAACACGCAGATTTACAGAACTGCTGGTTGAGCTTTATCCGAATAAATCAAACCAAAAATAGCTTATTTATGTCTTTTCGTACCGTCTTCTTGCCTTAATTCTCATACTCTTCTATAATGATATCAACAATTATGTTTTTATAGGAGATTTTTTAATGAGAATACTTATTTGTGACGATGATTTATCTATCACGCAGTCACTATCCCAAATAATCAAAACATATTTCAACAAAAAGAAAGTAAATAATCTCGATATTATAACCTTTAATGATGGGGACAGCCTTCTTTCTGATAAATCCCAAAAAGATATCGTCATTTTTAGATGTGGAAATGCCCGGTTTTGACGGCATCTATGTGGGAAATGAACTAAAAAAGCAGAATGAATCCGTTATTATTTTTATAGTGACATCTTACCTCGAATATCTGGATGCCGCCATGAGATTCCATGTATTCAGATACTTATCTAAGCCAATAGATAAACAACGGTTATTCCAAAATTTAGATGATGCACTTGAGCTATACTATTCTATCAATCAAAAAAATCGCTGTTGAAACAAAATCCGGAGTTACGTCTGTTTTGACTTGCGATATCGTATATGTGGAAGCAAAGGGTAGAAAAGTTATAGTACACACTTCTACTGCTGATTTGGATTCCACTCAGACACTTCAATTTTGGATAGATCATCTACCACAGGCTACCTTTTTTCAGTCTCACCGCAGCTATATTGTTAATATGGCTATGGTAACAAGCTTTGATCACGAGCTGATATACCTTTGTGATGGTCAGTTCACAGCGTATTTAACAAGAAGAAAATTCACCGAATTTAAGAAAGCATATTTGATGTTTATGGAAAGTAAGAGGTAAGTATTATGAATACTACAA
>ENA-OQEL01000263-OQEL01000263.1-human-gut-metagenome-genome-assembly--contig:-NODE-263-length-20310-cov-4.050835_pt1 | contig 20310 bp, 16 predicted proteins | sample MGYA00242796_ERZ504637 | MGnify/ENA primary metagenome ERZ504637 (study PRJEB26092, sample SAMD00036306) | human gut metagenome | host: Homo sapiens | study: EMG produced TPA metagenomics assembly of... | reverse complement strand
ACAACAATAATGAACAAAAAAGACACATTCATCAATGAAAACACGGAATTACATAAAAAAGCAGTGCTATGGACTTGTCCTCCATAACACTGCCACCTATATTTATTATAACTGACAAACTCCTACAGCTACAAACCTCACTCCTCCTATTTTATCTCATCCCACTTCGGTGGATTCACCTGCATCAAATGGCGGACAAAGAAATCATACCGCTTATGTTCGCCAAAAGCTTCTCCCATTGTATGATGTGCACCGGGAATCACGACCAGTTCAAAATCTTTATTCGCCTTTATCAATGCATTGACCACCTGCATGGTAGAGGCAGGATCTACATTATCATCCAACTCACCTACCACTAACATCAAAGGACGACTCAACAGATGTGCATTTTCCACATTAGATCCTTCTTTATATTGATCTCCTACCGGATAGCCCAACCAAAGTTCATTCCACCAAATCTTATCCATACGGTTATCATGACAACCACAAGCTGAATAAGCCGCTTTATAGAAATCAGGATAAAGCAAAACTGCATTTGTAGATTCCTGACCACCGGCAGAACAACCGTAAATACCTACCCTGTCCACATCCATATAAGGATATTTCCGTGCAGCCGCCTTAATCCAAGCAATATGGTCCGGCAAACCGGCATCTTTCAAATTCTTATAACATACATTCTCAAAAGCACGCGAACGGAAAGAAGTTCCCATTCCATCGACCATTACGACGATAAAACCAAGTTCGGCCAAAGAAGTCATGTTCCAATCATAAGGGCGGAAAGTTTTCGGGACATACTGATCACCGGGACCTTGATAAATGTATTCAATAACCGGATATTTTTTATTCGGATCAAAGTTAGTGGGCCGGGCAATCAATCCCCACATATCCGTCTTGCCGTCCCGCCCTTTGGCAACAAATACCTCCGGAGCGTTCCAACCTTCAGCCTCCAAGCGAGTGATATCAGCTGTTTCCAACGGCATCATCACTTTACCATCCTTGGCACTACGTAACACAGCTACAGGAGCCTTATTCACCATAGAATAAACATCTACCAAATACTTCATATCTTCCGAAAACCAGGCACGGTGCATCCCTTCTTCAGGGGTAAGACAAGTAAGCCCTTTGCCATCAAAACCGATGCGGTAATAACGGATGAGATAGGGGTCTTCACCGGCTTCCATACCATTTGCCGAGAAATAAATCTGATGGTTATCCTCATCTACCCGAAGCACTTCGCGTACATACCATTCTCCTTTAGTGATTTGATAATCGGGCTGTGCGGTAATACGGTTGTACATATAAAGATGATTCCAATTGTCACGCTCACTCATCCATATCATCTGCTTGCCGTCTTTTAAGTCATGACGGAAATGACGGGTATAATTCACATATTTATCGCTGGTTTCTTCTACCAACGGGCGCACTTTTCCCGTTTCGGCAGAAAGTTCAAGCACTCTGTACACCTGATGTCCGCGCTGGTTATATTCAAAAGTCACGGCACGGCTGTCGGGGTTCCATTCGGGACCATATACTTCATATTGTCGGTCGAACAATTCGGTAGAAGGAATAATGCTTCGTCCGCTTTCCACTTCATAGATGCAGGGCACTTTAAAAGGAAGTTCGTCTCCCGGCTTCGCATACTCCTGTTTGTGAAGCTTGGGCTGAAGCTGATCAGCCGGAGAAGATTCCACATAATAAACATAGCGCTTTTCCACCGGACGGATCTTGCAGGAAGCCACCTTCTTACTGTCCGGTGACCAGCGAATATAGGCTGAATAATAATTACCCAGTGTCCCATCCAAGCTCAGTTGCTTTTCTTTTCCGGTAGCCACCTCCTTTACGTAGATATTCTGATTTTTAATAAATGCTATCCATTTACCATCAGGAGACGGAACCGGCGATGCTGTCTTCTCATCATCCACCTCCATCCAATGCTTTTGCTTGGGAGGGAGAGGAAGCGCCCCTTCATTGACCAGCTGATTCTTCCGTGACGCATACATCCAACGTTGATTATTAAACACAAAGCACAATGTATCCAGTTCCTTACTGACCGACAGACGCTCCAAAGAAAGTGCTTCCGGCTTGATATCCTTACCGGATGCAGCACCCAACGCTTTTGCCAGACGATGAGAATCAAACAATTCTTTTCTAGCTTTTTTATCTGCATCTACAGATACATACAGGCGTCCGTCCGGAGTATTCCGCACATACCAAAACTGATGAGTACCCTCTATCCATTGCGGATTGACATTGGAATAGAAAACTTTATCCGCACTGAACTTCTCTTTCAATGCATAAGCACGCCGATAATCATCAGCCGTACCTTGAGCGATAGCCATGCCCCCACTAAGGAACATGGCTACCAACCAACCTAACTTACCAACCTTCATTTTGAATTATTCTATTTCACTTCCCATTCAAACAAACCCGATGAATTATCGGCCGGCTGAACAATCTCCAGTTTTACCGCTTTTGTCTTTATCGGATTAAAATTAACTGTATTTCCCGTACCTTTTTCCACTCCATACTTATCCGCTCCACTCACCGGTTGCCACTGGCCTTGTGCATCTTTATAGTACACCTTCCAACTTTGCGGTATGCGGCATCCTCCCCAAGGAGCATCATCATACCAATATACGGTAGCACTGGAAACAGTCGCTTCGGATGGGAACTCGTAGGATATCCATTCGGTAGTTCCCTGTTTGGGCCACCAATGGTAATAGGGTACGGAACGGTCATTCTCATCTTTCGGCACCAGACGGTCATTAATGGCGGAGATGGATTTCACCTTATGCGAAGCATCCACTTTGCTTTCCGATGCCAGCGTAGCAGGCATAGTCGGACGGGAAGCACTTAATTCCTGAGGCAACCACACTGCCATAGCACCTGCACCGCGGTGTGCCCAAGCATAGTAAGGGATCAACGTCAGCTTTACATCAGTAGCGGTCAGACGACCTCTATCGTCATAACCCAGAATCTGTGCATCTGTTTTCAATTGGTTAATACCATACAGCAAATCCGGCTTTTCAACGACCTCAAATTCCGGAGTACGATTCATAAATACACTCAGCACATCAAAATCATTATCCGGCCATTCCGCACAATAGACTATCGGTCCACGTTCCACAGCAATACGTCCACGATCTGCTTCCACCTTATTATTGGCTTTTACTGTGCGAGGCTCCATATCGAAATGAACGGCTACCTTATCTCCTTTCTTCCAACGGCGGTCTATGCAGAAATAACCATCTTTAAGCTCACTCTGCACCGGTTCCCCATTTACTTTCACTGTATAGCTCAAACGCTTTCCATCCGAATAAGTGTACAGGTCACTGGGAACCACCTGATTACGTACCCATCCCGGGATACGGATTTTCATTGTAAACTGTCCGGCATTGTTCTTGTTGACGCCGATAGTAACTTCTCCGTTCCAAGGATAATGAGTAGTCTGTTCTAAAGAAACAGCCTTACCCTCTACCTTCAAATTCGAAGTATTGGACATGAACAGATTAACATACACGTCCTTATCTTTCACCGCATACACATATCCTGGCAAAGAAGGAATGAAACGGCAGATATTGGACGGACAACAGGCACAGCCGAACCAAGGCTGACGCTGGTGCTGTCCGATGCTTTCCAACGGATTAGGATAGAAGAACCCGCCACCGTCCAGGGACACGCCCGAAATAAGACCATTATATAAAGTACGTTCCAGCACATCATAATATTTGGACTCGCCGTGAAGCAGGAAAAGACGATAATTGACATACACATTGCCGATAGCCGCGCAAGTCTCGCAATAAGCCGACATATTGGGCAACTCATAGTTTTTGCCGAAAGCCTCTCCGTTGCTGGTCGCCCCGATGCCGCCGGTAATATAATATTTCTTGCCTACAATATTATCCCAGATACGGTCGATGGCATGAATATAAGCCGAATCCCCGGTCAATGCGGCAACGTCTGCCATACCGGCATACATATAAGCGGCACGCACGGCATGTCCCACCGCCTCATCCTGTTCCGTCACCGGCTTATGCGCCTGGCTGTATTCATCCGTACGGCTGGTATGTCCCCGCTGGTCAAGGAAGAATTTTGCCTGATCCAGGTATTTCTGCTGCCCCGTTACCAGATAGAGCTTGGCAAGCGCCATCTCGGCAATCTGATGGCCGGGCACACGGACTTGCTGTCCGGGACCGGAGCCTATCTCACGGCATACGCAGTCGGCATAACGGATAGCGATATCCAGAAAATTACGCTTCCCGGTCGCCTGGTAATGAGCGATGGCCCCCTCTACCATGTGTCCCAGATTATAGAACTCATGGCTCAGTTCCTCCACCTTTTCCCAACGCTTGCTGCCCGCCCATTCGTGCGGATGCTTGGGATTCATGGTACGGCTGGTGTAAAGGTATCCGTCCGGCTCCTGTGCGGCAGCGACGATCACCAGCACGCTGTCAATGTATTTGGCCAGCTTTTTATCCGGATAAGTCTGCAACAGGTAACTGGCCCCCTCTATCGTCTTATATACATCCGTATCATCAAAAGCCAGCCCGCCCACTTTGATAGTATCGCTGGGATGGGCCGCATTGATAAAATTCCGGTATCTTCCCGTCTCCTCACATTTGCTGAAAGCCAGGGGAATGGTCACTTCACGGCTGGCCTTGAGACGCTGCCCCCAAAACGAGTCGGTCACTTTCACCGAAGTGAAAGGCACAGGGTCTATAGGATAACCGTGTGACTGGTGTTTCACTTGTGCCTGACCGCCGGTTACGGCAGCCGCCAATAAAGTAGTAACTAAAAGTTTTTTCATGGTTATATCATTTAATTGTTATCGTCATATTCCGTGCCTGTTTTACGGAGGTGCAATTTACACATTCCGAACATAAAACAGGCTCCGTATTCCAAGCAATCCAGGTATATAAATTCACCAAAATCACTATTTCCGCCCTTGTAACGGTATATATTCATCCCACAACTTCAACGAGTGCAGATACCCCGTAAAAGGCCACTCTCCTTCCGCATTCCGCCCCAAGGTCACAAACTGAGACGGTTTTACCAACAACTGGATGTCTTTTCCACTCACCTGTTCTCCATTGATATAGACCTGCTCCATGCGTCCGTCAAAACAGATGTAAATGTGCTGCCACCTGCCCGTCAGCTCCTTCATACCTTTATATCCCGCATCCTCATACCATCCGTAATGGTTGATCACCCCGCAGCGCGGTTCCGTACCGTTCACCAGCATGATCTTCTCCAGTTCGTCATGCGAGGTTGTAAAATCGGCTACACACTCATTCTCGGCTATGGAATCATTCAGCACCCACGCCTCCAATGTATAGGGAGCATTGTCCTGCAAAGTAGCCGGCAAAGAGAAACTGGAACGGAACAACTGGCTGCCGTCAAAATGAAACGCCTTTTCCCTTCCGTCTCCTTCACGACCACAGGAGCTTTCAAGGCCTCAAAATATCCTTTCACACCCCGGTTCGTCAAATAAGGAACGGTATCGCCGACAGCAAAATCATCAGCAGTAATGCTCACCACCAAGCCACGTTTCCGACAGTCGGCAGCAGGCAGACGGACCACATCCGTAGCCGCGTCGTAAGCCCGTTCCGCCGGTTCCAGCTTCCAGTTATAATACCGCAAATTAGTAATAACCAACGGCTCATTGCCGCTGCGGAGCGAAATCATTCCCTGAGAGAGACAATGCTCCGTCTCATAACTCCGCCATTTCCCGGAACGGTAAACCAGTCCGCTCAGGGTATGTTCCTTGGACGGGGAAAGTAAAGAATGGCAATACTCCAATACAGTGCCCGGCTCCAGCATCAACGCATCGCGTCCCTCTATACGGCAAGTACGCGCCGCACCTTCCTTCAAGACAAACGCACCGCCCAGCATTCCCTCATTATTCCGCCACTCGCGTCCGTCCCAGTCGGCAGCGGTCAGTCCCAGCCATTGCTGGGGAAGCGCCTCTTCAATCCCCCCGAACACCTTCACGTTCCAGACAGCCCCTCCAAAAACCGCTTTTTCTGGCCGCCCGTAAAAGTAAGACGCACATAGCGGGCCTCCGCCTTGCCGAAGTCAACCATCGGACTGCCTGCCAAGTGGTTGTTCCGCTTATCAGCAAAAACAGACCAATGCTTGCCATCGACAGAAGTCTCTATCAAATACTGATAAAACTGGGTTCCATATTCAAACTGGGTCCAGACGGTCTGTATTTCCCGGGAACTCCCCAAATCTATCTCAAGCCATTCCTGCCCCATACCGCGAGGACGCCACAAAGTCCCGTTATTGTCATCTACGGCATATTCGGCGCGAAAATTATCATCATAACAAGAAGAAGCCCTTACCCCGGCGCCCAATGCCAGATTCTCCGATTTCACCACCGAAGGAGCCAGTGCGCCTACCCCCTTGTGGGTAGGAATAACCTTCCTGATGCTTCCATCCGCCGCAAACTCCATCTTATCCATGCAGAGCTGGCGGTGAAAGCCACGGTTGGAGTGCGGGTTGTCATGCCGGTGGTACACTATATAATAGTCATCCCCTTCCTTCAAGATACTGTGATGTCCCGGGCCGTGCACCGTCCCGTCCTCATTCGTTTCCAGAATGCAGCCCTTATACTTCGTATCGGTCCCAGCGGATGGTCCCGAGTGAGCCAATACTGCACCTGTACGTATGGTCATGGCAAGAGCCCGAGGAATACATGAAATAATAGATTCCATTCCGCTTCAATACAAAAGGAGCCTCAAAAAAGTCAACCGCCTCCGTATTCGTATGAGCCGCGTTTCCGTAACCCCTTCAGGTCGGGAGTCATTTTTTCCAGCTCCGCAACCGAAACCTTTATAGATTCCCCACGTTCCCCAATACAAGTACACGGAACCGTCATCATCTACAAAAGTCTGTCCATCCAGTGTAATCGCATTGGTCACGAAGCGGTCGGGAACAAGCACCGCCTCGCTTTCACCCAGGATATTCTTCCAGGGTCCCCTGGGCGTCTCGCTCACCCCGCAATGAATGATACACGGCTGGCAATAAAAATAATAATACCTGCCATCCGTATGCCTGATCACATCAGGGGCCCATATCCAATGGCTGTCGGGCCAGTTCATGGGCATCAGCGTCCAGTTTACAAAATCCTTGCTCGTCCACACCTGGGCCGGTCCGAATCCCGCACCGCTGCCGTCCGTAGTGGCATACATGTAATACGTGTCGCCAAACTTCTTTATCGTAGGATCGGCAAAGTATCCGGGAATCACAGGATTACCCGTCCCCGGCGCGTCATGCTTCTTGCGGGCAAACCCCGAAACCGCCCCCAGCAACAAAAAAGCGGCCACTAAGTATATTCTGTTCATCTCTATTTATGTACAATATTATTGACCGGTATCTCTATCTCATAAAAATATTCCTGTAACAACCGGTACATGTCCGGGTCATAAGATTTCAGTTTCGCACGGCGGTTCACCCAGTTATGCACCCCGTTAGCCGGATCGGCATAACGGTTACAGTTAAAGAAAGACTGCACACACTCCGCAAAATACTCTTCCTTGTTGCTGACCGCATACGTGTCTTTCCACAATCCTTTCCGGATGGCATTCTGCCGCAAAGCCTCCAGCCGGTCATTGAAACCGGGTTCCACCCCCGACAATGCCCACCGTGTGAATCAGGTGTGCAAACTCATGAATCAAGATATTCTCGCCCACATATTTGTCTTGCGGCAATGCCAGCAGGTTCTCTTCTCCGCAACTGGACGAAAGTTCATCCTCAGGCGCCCCGCCAAAACCGCGCGCCCGCCAGTTCCAATACTTGATACTATCTTCACAATTACAAATATGCGCAAACTCAGGCAGGTCACAAGTCTCCTCATCCTTGCCGATCACCATCACATGACAGCCCCTCTTCACCATGTGGGCCTTTACATCGGGACGTTTGGCCAGCATCAGGCTGATGATATCACACGCCTTCAGCAAAGCCTCGTCACTGACCCGTTCCGAAGAAGTGACATACAATCCCTCCGTCTCAATGTATTTCTTGTAGAAAGAAGGAATCCCCTTGCCTTCGGGAACCGCAGTTACCCGGCCGCGCAACGGACAAAGTTCCAGCTTCATGGCAAATCCTCCCCCCGAGGCAAGGTGCAGTTTCATCCGGCTTTCGCGGTCCACGATCCTTTTCTCCATACGGTAGTCTTCTGCCTGTTTGTCGGCATTGATGCCGTCAACAAACAGCGTAGCCGTATAACGGACCCCTTCCGGCAGGAAAGAGAAATCCAGCTCCACATCCCGTCTATCCCAATTGGTCATGCCACCCACATACCAGTTGACATCCTTCTTGCGGACAGTCACGATATACTTGCCAAGCTCACCGGAAGCGATAAAAGTAGAATCCGTCTCCACAGGCAGGGAAGTAATGAAATCCACACACTCCTGTTCATTCAGGTAATTGGTAGGCGCATCACACAACATCGTGAAAGGAGAATCGTGCACAATATAGGCAGCCAGTTGATGACACCGGGTTCCCATGCTGGCCGGAGTAGAATACATGGCACGCCAATCGGCCTTCGTAGCGTTGCGCATCGCTCCCGGAGTGTAATCCACCGGTCCCGCCATCATGCGGATATAAGGAAAAGTGACATCATAAAGCGGCATATTGTTCTTGATATCCGTCCATTTCACCTCTTCCATACCGAACACGCTTTCAAAATTAATGATATGCGGATAGGTACGGTTGATACCTGTCGGTTTGTAAATGCCGTGCAGATCAAGGGTTAATTTATACCGGGCTGTCATCTCAGCGATGCGATACACCATTTCGACGGCAGTCTGATCATCACGATCCAGGAAATCCACCTTAAAACCTTTGATTCCCATATCCGCATATTTCTTACAAGCAGCTTCCAACTGGCTGTCGAGTACATTAAACACCGTCCAAAGCACTATTTCCACCCCTTTGGATTTACCGTATGCTATCAGTTCCGGCAAATCAAGTTCGGGAATAACGGTCAGCATATCCCCACTTTTCGGATCATACCATCCTTCATCCAACACAATAAATTCCAATCCGTTCCGGCTGGCGAAATCGATATAATATTTATACGTATCCATGTTGATACCGGCTTTAAACGGCACTCCTTTCAAATTCCAGTCATTCCACCAATCCCATGCCACTTTCCCTGTCTTTATCCATGAGGTATCACCGATACGGTTAGAAGAGGCCAGGGCATAGACCAGGTTGTTGACCGGCATATCCGTATCCTTTTCAGTAATGGCCAACACACGCCACGGATAGGAACGGGAGCCACGGCTACGGGATATAAAATCGGTGGTTTCGGTTACATATTCCTGCTTCCGCCAAGGATAAAAGTCTGTTTTAGCCGGATAAGGAGCAAAGACACCTTTCAATCCATACTTTCCCTGCTGTGACTGCACAAACATGCCCGGATAAGCTTCCAAATCTGATTCCAACAGAGTCAGTTTTACGCTGCCGCAATCCACAGTAACCGGAAGAAAAGCCAGTTTAGGCTGTGCTTTTGACAGAGGAGTGATATCATAGACATTCTGAAAGGCCATCGCCATAGGTTGCTTGTCGTTTGTGGTATAAGGAAGATAAGCCGTATAATCCTGAGGAAAGTTAAATTCCGCCACTTCATCCTTCACAGTCACTTCTGATGTCACCGGTGGTATTAGAAGCGATAGGCGACCCCGTCATTGTAAGCCCGGAAAGTCACGCCGAATCCGCCTTGCAGCTTCAAGTCCAGTTCGTTGCAGACTGCAACGAACTCCTTGAAGCGGTAGAACGGCGATTCTACCTTGTCCTCTATCTTTTTCCTTCTTTCCCTTGTTACCCGGGAAGATTTACCTACCAAGGTTTCCGTCGGCCAGAACCAAACCTATGTTAGAATGTGAGAGAATTGTATCATTTTCATGCATAATCCGGTAAGAAAGCCCATCCCCCGTACTAATCTCGACTTTCAGTCCTCCGTCCGGAGAAGAGAGAGTATAGTTCTTAACTTTAGCCGCCAATGGAGCATTTCCAATAAATAAAAGCAATGACAAGATTGCCAAACCAAGTGTTCTGTTGTTTTTCATAATCTATCGGTTATATACTTTGTGCATTTGCAAAGTAAAATAAAAAAAGAATAAGGAAAGGAAGAAATAATATAATGTAATGGCAGAATCGTCCAATAATTACCGTCCTGCGACACGAATATCCAGCCGTTTGTACTATTTTTCCATCCCGCTAGACTATTTTTCCATCCCGTCCGGAACCGGACTCCCCGTCATTTCTGTCCGGCACGGGCATTATACGCTCCCTTTCACATGAAAATCCCTCCGGCATCCTTTCCGTTTTCTCCCGGCAGACCCTAAAAAAAAGGATAGTCCCTTCACCCGGAACTATCCTTTCAAGCTCAACACAGAATCAATCCCCCGCGTTATTCAACCGTATAATTAATCACGAAACGGAAATACTTCGAGGTATCATTCATATCCACCCAGCCGACATTCATTTTACCCGTTGTTCCTACGGCAAGCCCGTCATTGTAACCTACTCCGCAAGCTTCATCACTACTGTAATATTCAATGTAGGCGGCATAACCGTCCGTTCCCCAACTGACAGCCTCACCACTTGTATTCATCCAGAGTAGCCCGGCGCATTGGCTGTATAGTTTTCTCCCATATCGCTCCACTCTCCCGTAGACGGGTCTGCCAGACAGAACTTGATGTCCGTATTATCCGCCGCCTTAGCCAAGAACTCTTCTATGGACATATCAAACACGGTCTCGATATTTTCCTTGTAATCTTCAACCGGCAGGGTCACTGTCGCATTATCAGACGAGAAGGCAACAGAAACCACCGACACGGTAGGATCTGTGACCCCGACTTCAAAAGTAAAGCGCACATAGTCATCATAGTCTGGTCCGTTTACCGCAAAACCCACATTCAGCGTAAAGACCGTCCCCGCTACAATACCTCCTTCCGTCAGTTCCACATTCAATGTTTTCGCCGCTTTATCCAACGTCACCGTAGCCTTGCCGTCCGCATCGTCCGCGCTGCACGGCTGGCCGACCGAATTGAAATACCAGCCTGCGCCGTCTTTGGTATAAGCCGTCTTTAACCATTGGTTGCGGGTCATGTTTATGGGATAAAAGACAGTGGCCTTGGTATCCAGCCCGGCAACAGCCGCATCCACACTCATTCCCATCAATTCTTCAAACTTGTTCGTATAGTCCGACAAGTTCAAAACATAAGCGTGCCTGCCGTTCACTTCCAATGCCACATTAGTAATAACCTGGGCATTGGTATTTGTCTTCAGATACGGGTTTTCGTTTTCTCCGTATATATGTTTGGATGTTGCGTCAGTATAATCATCGCTACAACCTGCAAAAGCAAGTAGCGAGCAACAGCAAAGTGCCAATAATATATTCTTTTTCATCGTTTTTCTTTTTATAGTTAACATAAAGTTAAATATAAAACGTTTAAATTTATAATCTAACATATTAATAATCAATATTTTACAAAGCAATTTAATCAAACTTATTTATATGTATACATACGATTTGCATACAAAAACACCGGATTCAAGAAAGCAAATACGCAAAAATACGAATTTTGAAATGAAAAATAGTAAGCCCTTTTTAGCACTATTTTCTTCCGTTTGTACTAATGTGAATAAAATGTGTATTGATTAAAAGTAATAATATTATTTTAGATTTTCAGCGATTTGATACAATCATTTGAGGAATAAACATTTAGCAGAGTATTTGAGTAGTATGAAGTAACGAATTGGCAACCGTTCCATTTTCTGCGATCTGTAATGCAATGCTGTCACATAACTCTCTGTAAATTTAAAAGTAGCCATTTTTTTGTACAATCAAAAAATGGCTACTTTTAAATTTTCAAATGTAATAAATGCTATAAAGTAGTTTGTGAAAAATCCAAATGGTAAGAAACCTTATCTCCTTTTTCTTTAAAAAAATCACCTACACAGATAAGTTCAGGAATATCTGTTGTCCAAAAAGCTACAGAAGTCATTGATTGAGAGGAAAAATCTATTGTTTCCAACAGTTTATCTGCTTCTTTTTCGCATAACATTTTTAGTTCATCAAAACTATCAGTTGTTTTTCCACACTTAACGGAAAATCCTTGATTTAAGTTATTCATATTCATTGCTATTATTTGTTATAAGTCTTCGCCATTTGCACGATTGTATTCGTTATCATAAAACATTGTAATATAATATTTCCCATAATAGTCTGAAATCATAAACCAAACAGGGCGTTTTGACCAATCTTCCATTAAATATTCAGTCGAGAGTTTTATAATCTCTGACTGGGTTTCTTCGGTCGGATTTGCTAATTGCTCCTCTGTATATTTGGATAATAGGACAGATCGTAATTTTTCTCTAACGGTAACAGTATCTGTTGGCTGTTGATAAAAAACGGCTTCATATCGTTTCTTGTGAACACTTATTTCATAGGAGATGTCTTCGTCTTCGGGTATTGTATAGTCTTGTAAAGATACATATTTGGGATTATGTGCAAATTGTTCGCAGAGTCTATTGAACCTTATTTGAATAGCCCGTTCATCAACATTATTGGCATCAGCTACCATGATGCGGCAAACTTTGTTATTATTCGTCACTACAAAAACATTAACGTTTGCGCCATTAAATTCTCCTACTAAAGCTTCTGACATAGGATCATTCTGATAACCTTTTTCTTTTAGCTTGCGTACCATTTCTTTCTTGTTCCCATCAATAGGAATTCCAAGAAATTGGGTAACATCTTGTTGCGCATGTACGACTATTGAAAACATAAGCAACATCGTAATTGATAGTATTTTTTTCATATTACCAAGTTTTTTGTTCCCCAGTTACCATAAGAACCTTTACTAAACCACGAAGCGTGGAACTGCAATGCCACGTCTAAATTGAAGGTCGTAGGAAAACCCGTAGTACAGATATGGATATAGCAGCCCACGCTATAGCGTGAGAACCACTATGCAATCCCTTGTACTACATTTGAAAATTTCCTACGTTTTCAATTTACAAGATACGCATAACGCTTCTTCAAATTCTAAAATGTCTTGGAGGGAGTTGCTCTCTCCAAATGCAAAAATATGAAAAATGCAGGAAGCGCAATAATATTTCCTGCATTTTTTATGTTGGCACATAAGTATTTATAATCGTTACAGTTTGAATCCCTTGTTTTTCCGTTGCGGTTGCTGTATCGTTGGCCGTATTCGTCGGAGCAGCCTCTCGAACTGCTCCCTGAACCAGTCGAGGATGTTCTTCCCGTTGATGCGCAGGACAAAGCGTTTCCCTCTCTCTCCCTGCTCTATTCCCATCTGCGCAGTGGCACCTGTCACGGAGAGGGCTCTCTTGTGTTCCTCGGAGTAAAGGTTCCCGCTGTACTCCAACGGCTGGAACGTGAAAAGCCGGTCCGTCTGCTCGGGTGTGAAGCCTGCCGAATGGCAGTACCTCTCCATGCGCATCGCGTCGGCGAAAAGAGGAAACCAGCCGCACGCACGCTCCGTCCATTTTTGCAGATATGCCGTCCGCTCCCTTTCCCTTTCCAGTTTTTGGATGTAGTCGGTCTGCACCGTGGCAAGTTCCCTGCCGTGCTGTGCCCGCTGCCGTTGCAGACTGGCCTGCAAGTCCTCTATGCTCTCTTCACGGGCGGCTATTTCGTTTTGCAAGCTGCGGTTGTCCGCCTCCAGCTCCCTGATTTTCCCACTGCCCAAAAGAGAACCCACCTTCGCCATGATGGCGGTCTTTGCCTCCACCTTGACCGCCTCCAGCTTTTGCGTGTTGATTTCCTTTCTGGCCGTTTCCAGCCGTTTCTCCGCCTCTTCCTGCTCGGCTTGGAGTTGGCGCACGTTCTCTTCCAGTTCGTCCGTCTGCCGCCTCAAATCGCGGTAATACTGGGCGGTGGAGACATGCCGGGCTTCCGAACCTCTTATCCCGCGTTGCAGGCCGTATTTCACCATGACTCTGGCATAGTCGTCGTGATAGGCAATCAGTTTGGTACGGTTCAACACGTCGTCGGCACACAGCCGGACGGCATTCGCCTTCTTGCGGTAAGTTCGCCCTTCCTCCTTCGGCTTCTTCTGCCCCGCCTTCCTGCGCTCTCCCGTCACTATCGGTACAAGTGTGGCATGTATGTGCGGCGTGTGCTCGTCCATGTGCAGCACCGCCGAGACCACGTTCTCCCGCCCGAAGGTCCTGTACAGCCAGTCCATGCTGTCCCGGCACCAGTCGTCCAGTCTTCCGGCTTTCTCTATTTCCATCATGTCCTCATGTGTTCCTGAGAGCATGACACGGATGGCGCGTACCTGGTCGTGGGTGATTTTCCTTCTGATGCCCGCACTGCTGATGCGGGCCGCAATCGCGTCGTCACGCTCCCTGATGCCTTCGGGCATCCGGACGAGCTCGCGGTTCAGGTGCGTGCGCGTGGGGTCGACGTTCGGTGCTATCACCCTGCGCTCGATATGGTCGGACATCCGGCTGTCGGATGCCCCCTTCGCTTTTCTGAAATCGAGTGAGAAATATCCCATTGTAAAGTCTTTTTAGGTTTGACAATTCCGCCTGCCGTGCGGATATGCCTCACGGCGAACGGGGTGTGCAGAGGGGCCGGCCCCTCGCCTCAATAGGGCGTTTTTAGCTGCGCTTGCGCTGCGTGAAGAAAACGCCCTATTGAGCTATGGCTTTTCACTGTGCAAAAAGCCTGCGGGATGCGTGGGTTACATTCCGATGCCCTTCCCCTTTTTCTTGCCCGGCTGCTGCACCCACTGTACTTGCTTTGCCTGCTGTACCGGGTTCACCTGCTGTGACAACTTTTTTCCGTTCAGGTAGTCGTTCAGGTCCTTGTACCCGCTGTACACAGGTGATGCGTCGCGGACACGCGAACCGTACTCTCTTTGGATTTCGCGCAGGGCTTCCAGCCCGGCGCGGTCGTTGTCAAGGAAGCAGTGTATCCGCTCATAATTCCCCAGCAGCCGCAGGGCTTTGGAAAGATTGGAAACCGAGTTCAGCACGATATAGTCCTGTCCGTCAAGGGCGGGGCGGTCGGGATGCCCCGCCTGCCGCAGCGTGAGAAAGGAGAGGTAGTCCATGAAACCTTCGAAGAGGCAGCAGGTTTCCCCCGGTTCCGTTTGCCGTATGTGAGTGATGTCTTTCGGGGCTATGCAGCCCTTGAAGAACTTGTTGCGTATCTCGTAGCCTCCCGAACGGTTGGGAAAACCGACGGCAAAGTAGGGTTTGCCGTCGGTCAGATAGTGCACCTCCCTGCATTCTCTTTTTGCCAGTTCCGTATTTATCCCCCTTTCCCGCAGATAGGAGAATAAGGCGGGGGAAGAAAGCGGCATTACTTCCAACTGCCGGAAACTTGGTTGTGATAATGTCTGCCCGCCAAAAGAGAAGGAGACGGGGCGCACGTGCGGTGCCTGCCTTGCTATCATTTCCAGAAGGTAGGGCACATGGTCGGATGCGTAGAGTTCCGCCGCTAGTGCGATGATGTTGCCGCCTTTCCCGGTGGCAAAGTCATACCAGAGATTACGTTCGGTGTTCACCTTGAACGAGGCCTCGGTTTCCTCCCTCAACGGTGACTTGTACCATAGGTTGCCGCCCTGCCGTCTTACGGGTGAGTACCCCAGACTGTGCAGGTATTCGGCTATGCTGATTTGTTTCGCTGTCTGAATGTCCATACGTGTGAGTGTTTGAATGAATGACTGTTTTTGTTTTTTCGCCCGCACCTTCTTATATAAGGTACGGCATATACATGGCTTCACTTAAATGCTCGTATATATAGGATACGGGTATTAAGTGAAGCGGTTGCGTGATGTCCGCGCACCGCTTCGCTTTTCCCTTATATATAGGCACCGTGAATAAAGTGAAGCGTTTCTCCGCATCCGGTTTAATAATGGAAATCGGGCATGAAGGTGTATTTCCTGCCGTTCTCCTGCACTATCATCCGCTTGTTGCGCAACGTGATGATGAGCGATACCGCCTTGTGGTGGTTCAGTCTCACGCCGACGGAGGCATAGGCATTTATCAGCGCGTCCTCCAGTTCCTTGTAGCCGTATTCGCTTTTCAGTGCGAATGCCGCCTCCAGCGCGATGCGGTGCTGTTGCTCCGTGATGTGCCTGTACGCGTCGAACGGCTCCTGCTGCGGTCTTCCGGCTTTCCTCCCCTGCGGGGTATAGTTCTCCACCAGTTCGGGAAGTGCCCTGTCATTGATGCGGAAGGCGAACGGCTCGAAGTCCATCGCCCGGATGTGCATGGCCGATACCCGACTGATGTCGGCGTCGCCCTTGTCCTTCTCCACCAGCAGCACCGTCTCGGCCTTGTTGTTCAGTTCCGTGCCGATGTGCCCGCGCGCGTTCTCGTCACCCTTGTTCTGGTGCAGTATTGTGTGGATATGTATCTGGCGGTCGTCCGTCCACTGCATCAGCTTGGAGATGATGCGTGTGGATTCGCCGGGGCTGTTGATGTCGTACACCATGTCGCGGATGCCGTCTATCACGACAAGTCCCAGTTCCGGGGTATTGTAGATGGCCTGCTCCACAGCCGCGATGCGTTCTTTCGGGGTGTACTTGCGCAGGGCGAGAAATTCGAGGTGCTCGCTGTCCCGGTCGGTCGGCAGGCCTGCCATGCGCAGGATGCGTTCCATCACTTTGAGACAATGGTACGGGCTCTGTTCGGTATCAACGTAGAGGATTTTCCGCTTGTCCTTGGGCAGTTCCGCCGAATACAGCAGTACCGTGCCGTTCTTCAACGCCGCCGCGACGATGGCAGAGACGTTGAACGTCTTCTTGCTTTTCGCCTTGCCGATGGACGCGCTGAAATTGCCCAGCGTGCCGACGACAGTGCCGTTCGCCTTCAGTATCTCGGGAGCCTTCTCACATTTCATGCCGATGCTCAGCCGTGAGGCCTGCCAGATGATGATGGCGTTCTCACGGGTCACTTCTTCCATGCGCTCGTTACTTTCCATGGCTGCGGAGTTTTCGGTTTGCGCTTCTGGCGATGGCGAGTGCCGCCTCGCCCTTGTCGTTCACACGTCTTGCGAGGCTTTCGGCCCATACGAGCAGCTCCCTGCGGGAGAACAGCAGTTTGTTTCCGTACTTGCGGAACGGCACATTCCCCTTGGCGGTCAGCTTGTAGAGGCGGGCCTTCGAAATCAGGAACCCGTGCTGTTCGAGTACCCCCACAGCCGCATCCGGCGTGAGGTTGTCGGGTTCGTCCTTCGGCAGGGTGAGCCCTGCCAGTGTCTGCGAGACGCTCTCGCTCACGATTGCCCGGAGTTCCTCGGGCGTGGTAAGAATGATCTGGTTCATTTTCTTCCTTTCTTTTTGGGTGTTTGTACTATGGCTGTCGTCACAGCCGTTCCAACCGGTTGTGGCGCAAAGGAAGAATAAAGGAAAGCGAATATCGAACCGCAAATAACTTAACACGGATATGACTTTTATGGACGTTTCATGACTTTTGGTGACACTGCGTGGGGCGGGTAAAAAGGGAAACGGTGCCATAGGCGGATATAATCTTCCAATGGCACCGTTTTGCACACATATGTCAAGTGATTCGGAATGCACTATTATTTCACATCCTTTAACTTTCCGAGTTGGGAAATGACTTCTTCTATTACGAAATATTTCTCTCCCGGTATCCCGATGTCGGAGCGCGATATGAAGCCCAGCTCCTCCCACCGGGCTATGCTCTGGCGGCTCACGCCCGCCATCTTTGCCAGTACACTCTGGCCTATCATCTCCCTGCCGAGGATGACGGGGTATTTGTACTTGCGGGTGGCATGGCTGAACCTTATGCGTTCGATGACCGCCTCCACATTGTTTATGGTGGGCCGTACCCGCTCCTGTACGCGTATCACGGCCTCCGTTATCTCATATCCGGCAAGCCCGGGATGTCCGGAAAGCTCCTCCCATATGGCACCGAAACATTTGAGGTGCCGTATCTTTATCTCTCTGGTCTTCTTTCTTGGCATGGTCAGTCGAATTTGGTAAGTAACTGCGCGTTCCTCATCCGTTCGTCCCGCTCGAAACTGGCAAGGTAGTTCTCCGTTATGGCAAGGTTGGAGTGCCCCAGACTTTCGGATATGTAGGAGATATTCGTCCCGCTGCGCTTGAGCACGGTGGCGAACGAGTGCCGGGCCGAATACGTGGTCACGGGGGGCAGACCCACCGCCTCGGCTATCCTACCCAATACCTTGTTGCATTTCTGTATGACCGTATCGACAAGGTGCTTGGTGGCGAAGCCGTCCTCCTTCCCCGTGGCGAACTTGAAGATGAGCGTGCCGGGGTTTCCGTCGTCGGGGTTACCCCAGCGGTCCATGATTTTCCGCATCTCGGGGGTGAGCACCGCACGTATGGTACGCACTTGCTTGGAAGTATTCATCGTTTTTGCCCTGACAAAACAGATTTCACCTCCCACGATGTTTCCGTAAGTAAGATAGAGCATGTCCCGGAAGTTGATGCCGTTGCAGAGGTAGGAGAAGAACCACATGTCCCGGTAAAGCTCGGTTTCCTCCCTTCCGTCGGTATAGGTGACGAGCCTCTTTATCTGCTCCAGTGTGAGTGCCAGCTTCCTGCCCTCGGCTGAGGGTATCTCGAACCTGTTCCTGCCGAACGGGAAGTGCGCCTCCTTTATTATGCCGTCCGCCTTTGCCCGGTTCATTATCGCCTTGAGCATCTTGAAATAGACGCTGAGCGTGGACTTGCTTTTCTTTTGGCCCGTCCAGAATCTTCCGCAGCGGTTCAGCCAGTCCACCGTGACGGCAGAAAACGGAATGTCTTTCCCTGCAAACTCCTCCACCGCCGTCAGCAGTGCATGATAGCTGCGGTACGTACCCGCCTGCCCGTTACGTTTCAACTCTTCCGTCTTCGCCTTTATCGCGGCGTTCACTGTCGCGGTGGAGCATCTGCCCAGCCGGACACTCAAAAGATCAAACGCGAAATCGCCACGCTCGGCGAGTGCCTCCACCTGCCCCTTGATGATTGAGAAGCTGTTCTCTATGTTCGAGCGTGCCTCCGTGAGCCTGCGGCTCTTGCTTTCCGCAAGGTTCGCCCAATCCTCCTTTGACAGCTCCTGCCCCGTGGAATAGTATTTCTGCCTGCGGTTGTGTATGACTTGTATCTTCACGGGGAACAAGCCGCTTTTCTTCGCCCTGCGTGCGTCCAGTACCGACAGCACCGAAATTCCGTCCTTTGAATACTTGTACATAATCTGCCGTTTTTGATGGTTCTTTACTTGGTCTGTATGCAAATATATGTGCATACGATTTGCATACAAAAATAGAGATTATCGGAAAACGATGCAAATTATTTGGAGAGAAAATTTGCTAAAACGCACTATAATACAGTGATTTGCGTATATAGGTCAAATGGTGGAAAATAAATAAAAATGGGCTTATTTTAACGTAATGTTAACCTGCTATTAACCAGGTAAGGAAAAAAGTCTCCCTACTTTTGTTTCGTCAAAGTTAAAGAAAATATTAAAAACAAATAGATATGAAAAAGCAAAATTTTATCATCACATCGCTATTTTTATTTTGGATTATAGGAACAACCGCTGCACAAACCATTACCGGAAAGGTTATAAACATCCATGCACAAGCCATTGACGGTGCAACCGTCATCCTACAAACCATTGATTCTACTTTCGTGGACGCCGTAATCACAGATACCACCGGTTGCTTTAGGTTCAACCGGCAACCAGCATCTTATCGGCTGATTTTCCAACACATCATGTACGAAACCCTCTTATTGACAACTACAGGAGAAGACACAGGCACGATTACCCTGAAAAGTAAAGATTATGCCCTGGACGAAGTTATCGTCAAAGGGGAACGCCCTCTTGTAAAAGTGGAAGAAGGAAAATTATCGTATGATCTGTCACAACTCACCACACATAGAATCGTGAACAATGCTTATGAAATCCTTCAGCAATTACCCGGTGTACAAGAAATAAACGGCAACCTTTCATTGGCAGGCGCACACAATCTGAGCATTATTCTAAACGGAAGACCCACAACAATGAGTCACGAACAGTTAGCCATTTTATTAAAAAACACTCCGGCTTCACGTGTAGAAAAGGTAGAAGTTATGTATAGCACACCGCCGCAATATCATATAAGAGGTGCTGCCATCAACTTACTTTTGAAAAGTTTATCGTCCGGAAGAAAGCGGGTTGCAAAGGAGAAGTTAATGCCGGATATCTATACAATTACAGAAATGGCACACAAGGAGGAATCAGCCTACTTTACACCACTCCTAAATGGAAGTATAGACTTGCTATATAATAACCCATTATGAA
>ENA-OQEL01000262-OQEL01000262.1-human-gut-metagenome-genome-assembly--contig:-NODE-262-length-20324-cov-4.645442_pt1 | contig 20324 bp, 19 predicted proteins | sample MGYA00242796_ERZ504637 | MGnify/ENA primary metagenome ERZ504637 (study PRJEB26092, sample SAMD00036306) | human gut metagenome | host: Homo sapiens | study: EMG produced TPA metagenomics assembly of... | reverse complement strand
ATGCGTGTTCCAAGGTATTACATATTTCAAAACTGTTCAAAGAATATAAATTTACAGAACAGGAACTAAAAATTTATATAAATAACAGTTTTCATTCTTTTGGTGAAATAGATAAAAAGTCAGAGAGACATTTCGATTGTAAGTAAAGACACAGGGAATCTGGAGGACAGTTGGAGGAGCAGTACTAATTGCGACGGGTGCAGCATGCCATATAAATACCTTTGCATTTGCGGCATCCGCAATGATTCCAATCGGCCAGGCATCCACAGCGGGAAATCTGACATTCAAATGCACAGTGGTATATTATTTTTTTAATATTTAGGGTGACAAAACAATATATTTATAATAAAATGATATTGTTAAATTATTAATAAAAAGCATACTAAAGAGAGGAGAAAGTTATGCAGGACATTAGTATCATTGGAATTATTGTTGCAGTTGTTGTTCTTGTTATCCTGTTGTTTATGGCAATCGGATACGTGAAGGCACCGCCTGATATGGCGTATATCATTTCAGGTGTGAAGAAAAAGTCAAAGGTAGTTATCGGAAAGGCAAGCATACGTATTCCGTTTTTTGAGCGTCTTGATAAGCTGAATCTCAGACTGATACCTATCGATGTAAAGACGAGCAATGCAGTACCGACAGCAGATTATATCAATATCAACGTCGATGCTACGGTAAACGTAAAGATCAGTAATAATCCTGAAAAGCTACGCCTTGCGGCTGAGAATTTCCTTAACAAAAACACAGAGTATATCGCTGGTGTTGCCAGAGAGGTTCTCGAGGGTAATGTACGTGAGATTGTTGGAAAAATGAAGCTTGAAGAGATGGTCTCAGACCGTCAGAAGTTTGCCAATCTGGTAAAAGAGAATGCAGAGCCTGATCTTGCGGCAATGGGACTTGATATCATCAGCTTTAATGTGCAGAATTTTGTGGATGGCAACGAGGTAATAGAGAATCTTGGTATCGACAATATCGTAAAGATTAAAAAGGCCGCCGCCATCGCAAGGGCAGAGAGTGAGAGAGACATCAAGGTAGCTCAGGCTTCGGCTGATAAAGAGTCAAATGATGCAGCGGTTGCAGCACAGACAGAGATTGCCAAGAAACAGAATGAGCTCGCTATCAAGAAATCAGAGCTTCAGATGGAGGCTGATACAAAGAAGGCTATGGCGGATGCGGCTTACGACATCCAGAAGGAGGAGCAGCGTAAGACCATTGAGGTTGCCACAGCAAACGCTGATATCGCAAAGCAGGAGCGAGAGATTGAGTTAAAGCAGAAAGAGGTTGCAGTAACAGAGCAGTCTCTTGAGGCAGAGGTCAAGAAAAAGGCTGAAGCCAATAAATACGCAGCACAGCAGCAGGCAGAGGCACAGCTCTACCAGCGTCAGAAGGAAGCAGAGGCAAGACAGTTCGAGGCACAGCGTCAGGCGGAGGCACAGAAAGCAGAGGCAGAAGCCATGAGATATGCCAAGGAGCAGGAAGCTGCCGGTATCCGTGCAGTCGGAGAGGCAGAAGCATCAGCTATCCAGGCAAAGGGTATTGCAGAGGCTGAGGCTATGGAGAAAAAGGCAGAGGCATATGCCAAGTACAATAAGGCAGCCGTTGCAGAGATGATGATTAAGGTGCTGCCTGATATCGCAGCCAAGGTTGCAGAGCCACTTGGACAAATCGACAAGATTACTATTATCGGTGGCGGTGATGGCGAAAATGGTGTAGGCAAGGTTGCCGGAAATGTACCGGTTGTAATGGCAAAGGTATTTGAGAGTATGAAAGAGGCAACAGGTATTGATTTATCTGAGATTATCAACGCTGATTCATATGACGCAAAGGTAAATCGCAACGTAAATGTAACCGGACTTGATGGAGTAAATCTCGTTGTAAATGCGGATACGGACAAAAACGGTGAAAAGACTGAAAATTAAATAGTGTTATATTAATCCGCTATACGATAGGTGAGTATAGCGGATTTTTAATATTTTCTGAAAAAAGACAAATATTTGAAAATTACAGGATTATATGATATATTTTGTTGCATAAAAGCAGATTGCCTGTACATGGTGACATATATAAATAATGAAGAGGAAAATCTATGAACGATAAAAGAAAGATAATAGCAATATTTATAATTGTTGCGATAGTAGCTGCACTGGCTGCAGTTGCCACATTTTTTGTGATTAAGTCAGCAAAAAACGAGGCTAAAGGCTCGTCACAGATGACGGAAACAGCCACAGAGGATAGTTCAGACAAGGAAGACCCGCAGCATACGGGAGACAATGCCGGCTCAATGAGTGTTACAGCTGATGATGGTGCTTCTGCGGATGAGACACAGATACTGTCTGCAAGCACTGTTGCGGAAAACAGTAATCTGACCTTCGGAATTGATGTATCTAAATATCAGGGCACCATAAAGTGGGACAAGGTTGCCGCAGGCGGAATTGATTTTGCGATGATACGTGTGGGCTACAGAACCCAGAAAACAGGCGAGATGTGTGTTGATACAAATGCCCGATACAACATGCAGGAGGCACAGAAAAATGGCATAAAGGTTGGAGTATATTTTTTTCTCATCGGCAGTAAATGAAACAGAAGCCATTGAGGAGGCAGACTGGGTGGCAGATTACATCTCAAAATATCAGATTACATATCCGGTGGCATTTGACTGCGAGGGCTTCACAGACTCAGCCAGCAGACAGTATGGCATGTCATCAGAGGCACGCACCAAAGTAGCTGAGGCATTTTTGCAGGAAATATATAATAAAGGATACACGCCTATGTTTTACGCTGCCATGAATGAGTTGTCGGAAAACAGCCAGTGGGATACTAAGGCGCTTGAGAGCAGGTACAAAATCTGGGTGTCACAATATCCGGATACGGCTTACCCTGAAACACCGCAGTCATCCTATGAGGGCACACATGCCATGTGGCAGTATACCAATAAGGGAAAGGTGTCAGGGATTGATAAGCCGGTAGATTTGAATGTGGCATACTTTGGTTTTGATGAGACAGAGTCTGCAAAAAATGGTGATGCGGCTGACAATGCAACGGCTGACCCGGAAGCAAATATGAAGTTTTCGGATGTAAATGAGACCGTAACTGCCAAGGAAAGTGTCAATCTGAGGGATATTCCAAGTCAGGGCAATGACAGCACAATTAAGGCAACGCTCAATAACGGTGATACAGCAACAAGAACAGGAGTCAGTGACAGTGGCTGGTCACGTGTCGAATATAATGGACAGACGTATTATGCCATTTCAAACTACCTCACAACAGATATGAACTATGTAGTTCCCGGGCAGGACGGAAGTGGCAGCGGAGACGGACTGAAGACAAAGTTCAAGGAGTGTAATGATACTGTCACTGCAAAAATAGAGGTTAATCTGCGTGCACTTCCAAGTGTCACAAATCCGGATGCTACAGTCATCGCAACGATAAAAAATGGGGAAACCGTCACCAGAACCGGAATCAATGAGGAGTTTGGCTGGTCACGCGTGGAATATAATGGACAGACACTTTATTGTGTGACAAGCTATCTGAGTGTGCAGTAATATAAGTAAATAAAAGCGATAGAACCACTTGCAACGCAGGTCATATTTGCAGCAGATGTGGCTTATGAGTCTGTTGACAGCGGCAGTGCATTATTGACAGATGAGTCACAGAAGGTGACAGTACAGCTTCAGAATGGAACAGCAGTTATTCCGCAGGGTGCAGATATTGAGACTGCTAAAGCGGCAATAGCAAAAGCGCTTGTTGTAAACGCAGACGAAGTTGATGTAAAAAACCTTGATTGGGAGTACGAGTGCGAGGGCAAGGATAAGACTAAATTACAGGAAAAATACAGCATTCGGAAGCTTAGAGGGCTTTACGAGCACAACAACGCAAAAAAATACTTTGGAATACTGTAACAACAGAATATAATCATCCGGCATTTTTAGAAACGGTGAAGGAGATTTCAAATTCAGACTTAAGGGAAGCGATGAGGTTGTTACACTCCACAGAGCTTACAAGTATGAATCATCATTTGTTTTAAAGGATGCTCCGTATGAAGTGAGCATGGCTTTTAACGCGGATCAGTCATATGATTTTGATGCTACAGCAAGAGCAATTTATGATGCTGTGATAGCAAAGACAAATCCGGCAGGGCTTACATATGATGATGTGGCAATGGAGTACAATGCCGGAACAGATATAATACCAAACTGGCAGCCACTTAATTCTACAAACTGGACTGCAGCATTTAAAAAATTTGGTCCGGGAGAGTGGACTATCCGCATAAAGTGGGATGGAAATAAGAACTATAAAGGTACACAGACACAGGTAAATGTGACTACAGCCGATAACCGTATAGCAGCGGCCGTTGTATGCAGGGAGGGAGTATCTTTTTCATACAATATGGACACTGCCGTTATGAAACAGTCAATATTTGATCAGGTAATTGATTGGGACAACAGTACATTGCCTGCAAAGGATACGTTAAGTGTTGATGATTTTACAATGGAATACTATGGTGTTGATGATGTAGCCGGAGTTGAGGGAGTCACCAGGCAGTGGGCTCCGATAGAAGGCGGAAAGGTTAATTTACTTACTTATCTGCAGATGGGTGCAGGAGAGCAGCAAATCCGTATAACATATAAAGGCAATGCCGAGTATCGTCCATCAGCATCAGCAGAGACTAGTGTGACCGTTAATAAGGCAAAGGTAAATGTTAAAGTAAAGTCAACAAACATTTATGCCGGAGATGCACTACCACAGGATTTTGTTACAACAAATCCTTCAGACAGGTTTGATGTATATACAATCTATGCCGGTCTTACAAGCAATGTAAATGCAGGCATTTATCTTCAGATGCCTGAGAAGTATACAAACAGCACAGTACTTAAGCTTATAGATCCGGTGTTTCAAAGCTATATGGAAAGTCCTTTACACAGATGATGCAGGACGGTATGACAGTCGGAGAGCTTAGAAAACTTTTCAGCACACAGGAGCTGCTTGACACGTTGAAGAAGCTTCATATAGATACGGGTACAGTTGGACAGATTCTTGAGATAATAAATAAGCTTCCTTCTGTTGCAGACACAGTGAGAGTGTCATTTGGTACTCCAAACCGTGCCGGTCTTTATACGGTGACAGCGGTTACCGATAACAAGAATTATGAGACAGGTGTTGGAGTTGGTGCTTTACTTGTCAAGATGCATTCAAAAGGAACTAAGCTTAGTTGGAATCAGAGCTTTACAAATGGGAAGCTTAAAGCCTCAGATGTAGCATCCTTTGATTTTGGAGCAACGCTATCATATGATGGTGATGTCTCAATCAGCCAGAGCAATGTGCATTATCTATACAGTGGCTTTACAAGCAAGTGGAAGCCATATTCAAGCACAAAGGCTCCTACAGAGCCGGGCAGATATGTAGTCACAGTAGTTACAATTGGTGGCAATTATCAGGCAGCTCCTATTACTAGAAGCTTTCAGATCGTAAAATAACTAAAATCCGCTATACTTTAAAACAAAGTATAGCGGATTTTTTTGATAAATTTATGGAATCTATTTTTCAAGAATACCTGGAAAGGAGCATTAAAACTTATCTTCGTGGCGAAAGCGGATTCTCTTCCCAAAACTTTATGAAACCTGTGAGAGTAATGGCTGTTTCCTATTGACATTTCAGTTTATCGAGAGTAAACTATAATTAGTTTATTAGCGATAAACTGAAAGGAGAAATCTTTATGGCTGAGATGAAGATGGGCGTAGTGGAATCCCACTTTGCCGATATTATTTGGGCGAATGAGCCTTTGCACTCCAGAGAATTGGTAAAGCTCTGTGAAAAAGAACTGAACTGGAATCGCTCCACCACCTATACGATATTACGCAAGCTTTGTGAGCGTGGTATCTTCCAGAATAATGGTGGCATCGTTTCCTCTGTTCTGTCTAAAAATGATTTCTATGCCGTTCAGAGCGAGCAGTTCGTTGACGAAACCTTTGAAGGTTCCCTTCCTGCTTTCATTGCGGCTTTTACACAAAGGAAGGGTATTTCTCAACAGGAAGCTGCGGAGATTCGACGCATGATTGATGCAGCCGCCGGAAAGGAGTAATCTATGAGTTCATTCTTTTTGAAAATTGTAAATATGAGTATCGCCGCATCTTGGCTGATCCTTGCGGTCGTACTTTTGCGTGTGGTTTTGAAAAAGGCACCTAAGTGGATCAATGTCCTACTGTGGGGTATCGTAGCTTTTCGATTGATTTGCCCATTCAGTTTTGAAAGCGCATTGAGCTTGATTCCAAGTGCCGAGACCATCAGTCCTGAAATCATGATGGACTGGACACCAGAAATCTCCACAGGCGTAAGCTCTATCGACAAGGTAGTGAATCCAATTATTACGGACACCTTTGCTCCAGAGCCAATTGCAAGCGCAAATCCACTTCAGCTTTTGATTCCTGTGCTGGCAATCGTATGGGCAATAGGCATCATAGCCATGCTCGTTTATGCTGCCGTCAGCTATTTCCGCTTGCAAAAGAAAGTCGGTGCATCCCTTTCTGTGCGGGACAACATTTGGATTTGTGACGATATACAAACACCTTTTATTCTTGGTTTCTTCAAACCGAGCATCTACATTCCCTCCGGGACAGATGAAGCACAGTTGCCCTATATCATTGCCCATGAGAATGCTCATCTGAAACGCTGTGACCATTGGTGGAAACCGTTGGGGTATTTAGTGTTGGCAATCCATTGGTTCAATCCTCTTGTATGGATTACGTATATTTTACTTTGCCGAGATATTGAACTTGCCTGCGATGAAAAAGTTATTCGTGGACTGAATCAAAACGAGTCTATTTCTTATTCAGAAGCTCTGCTTTCTTGTAGCGTGAATAGAAGAACAGTTATGGTTTGTCCACTTGCCTTTGGAGAGGTTGGCGTCAAAGAAAGGGTGAAAAATGTGCTGAATTACAAGAAACCTGCATTTTGGATTGTTGCTATTGCTGTGGTTTCAAGTATTGTTCTTGGGGTATGTTTCCTGACAAATCCGAGTTCATTCCCAGTGAAACTTGATTCTGTTCAAATTTCCAAAGCAAGAACCATGGACTTTAGAACAAATAGCGGACCGACCACATTCCAATTATCCGCAGCGGAAATTGACGAGTTGAGCAGTCGTATTAAAAACTTAAAGATTGGTCACAAAGACCAATCTTTGCAAGGTCATACACCTTTCTATTCCCTTCATGTGGATACCAAGGAAAACGACAGAATCACATTCAGCGGTTTTGATTCCAACGGAAATCAAGCAGCAATTCTGTATGAGAATGTGTATTACCGAATAACTGACTCTGACTTTATCAGCTATTTACAACGCATCTGTGCCGGGGAAACCAGAACAGAATCGATTAACGAAACCAATGTTGATACAGCAATCCATAATGCAATCATGGAACATAACAGCGATAGATACTACAAAGGTGTTTTTGCCTGCGAAAGCCATACTGTATTGGCTACAGAAGCCGGTGGGGCTGCAAACTCTGAGGAGAATGAGACATTGACCGTATATGTTCTCACTCTTTATGAGGAATATAATTTGTCCGAAGAAGGGATTGAAAGTGTCGGTGGAGGTTGTGGTCCTGTTGCCCTAACTTTCAATGTGACAGAGAATGGATATGAACTATCTGAATATTGGGAGCCGGGAGATGGCAGCCAATACTCTGATGATATTCGTAAAAAGTTCCCGGAGGATATATTAGATGAAGTCTGGAATCCTCAGGATTATGTGGATGCAATGACAGCAGAAAATGAACAAAAGGCACTCGAATTTTCGGCACAAAAGTGAGATTTCAAAGATTGATAATGAACGCAGTGTTTTAGGGAATAAAGTCAAAAAAATAAAATGTTATTAATCTAAAATCATGCATAAAGTAGAAATAGTGTAAAAATGTCATGGATATAATGATAGAATTGTTTGAGATAGTGCGTTAAAATACAAAATAACGAAATACGTAAGTAAAGGGGCATTTTATGGAATATTCAGCAATTTTTCATGATATGGATAAAAGATTCTGCTATGCGATAGATAAGGATTTGTTTGTGATACGCGTGCAGGTAAAAAAAGGATGATATGAAGGAGGTAATCCTTCACTATGAAGACAAGTATATACCTATAGAGCGCAAGGATACGCGAATGACTCTTCCTATGAAGAAGGTAGCCACCTCGCAGTTTCACGATTATTATGAAGCACAGCTTCAGATGCATCTGATATGTCTGAGATACTTTTTTGAATTTACGGACATGCAGGGTGAAAAGGTATATTACGGCAATTATGAGTTCGATAAGGAGTGCATCACAAACAGGGACAGAATGTTTGACTGCCCGCAGAACCTCAGAGAGGAAGAGATGTTTGAGGTGCCACAGTGGGCAGCCAACAAGGTAGTGTATCAGATTTTTCCATCGCGCTTTGCCGCAACACAGCCTGTGGACAAAGAGCTGTGGTATAAGGCGCCGATTACGCCTATGGATGATTTGCATGGCAATCTCAGGGGAATCATAGAGCATCTGGATTATATTAAAGATCTGGGAATCGATGTGGTGTATCTGACACCAATCTTTAAATCAAATTCATGCCATAAGTATGATACTATTGATTATTATCAGGTTGACCCATCATTTGGAACAACAGAGGACTTAAAGGAGCTTGTACAAAAATCCCACGAGCGTGGCATGAAGGTAGTGCTGGATGCGGTATACAATCACACAGGAAGAGAATTTTTCGCATTTCAGGATATACTTGAAAAGGGCGAAAAGTCAAAATATCTCGACTGGTATTTTATCGACGAGCTGCCGCCTAGGGGTGAATGGGGAGAAATTCCAAACTTCAAATGCTTCGGCTATTACGGTGGAATGCCAAAGCTTAATCTGAAAAATCCTGAGGTTGAAAAATACATCACGGATGTTGCCTGCTACTGGATTAAGGAATGTGATATTGACGGATGGAGACTGGATGTAGGAGACGAAATCAGTCATTTCTTCTGGAAGAATTTCAGAAAGGCAATCAAGGCAGTAAAGAAGGATATGCTGATAATTGGTGAGATATGGCACTACGCAGGAGACTTCCTAGAGGGAGATGAGTGGGATACTGTGATGAATTATCCATTCTACCTGAATCTGATAGACCTGCTTGCAGACGAAAAGATTAATGTCAGCCAGTTTGTACAAAATCTTGGATATCTGAAGGGGCGCTTAAACAAAAAGTGCTATCCGCTGATGTGGAACCTGATTGACAGCCACGATACAGCAAGATTTTTACATCTGTGCCATGATAATAAGAAAAAGCAGCATCTCGCAGCTGCCTTTCAGCTGCTAATGCCGGGAATGCCTATGGTCTACTATGGTGATGAGTATGCAATGCCGGGAGCAAATGATCCGGACTGCAGACGAGGCATGTACTGGGATGAAGAATATCAGGACAAGGAGATGTATAATTGGTATAAGAAGCTCATGCAGGTTAGAAAAACACATGCATGCATTGTAGAGGGCGAAATGATTGAGACAATCGCAAATGATGATGAGGATACGATTGTTATGATTAGAAAAAATGGCGAGGAGACCATCGCAATGCTTTTCAATTGTGGCAACAGTGCAAAGGAATTTAATGAGTATGCCGAGAAACACAATCTGCTGACAGATAGCGCATTTGACGGAAAAGTAGACGGGCTTGACGCTGCCGTAATTGTGCTTTAAAAATTATATGGATTATCTATAAGAAGACGGGGGGTTTGCCCGTCTTCTTTTGGTATAAGGAAAGTAATTTTTGCATAAAATCCATTCTGTTGAGGTAAAATTGAGATTGACATTGTATTGTATGAGTATAAAATACAAGAAATCAGGTAATGTACAATGAAAAGGCATAAAATATGTAAAATTATTTTGGCTATACTGTCAGATTTTTTTATGTGTGGCTTTTTATGAGTTAATCGGAATCTGCATCACATATAAAAAACAGCCGGCGGTGTCTGATGCTACTATAAAGGAAACACAAAATATTATGAGTGTGGCGGGGAGAGAGAATACGGAAAGAGCAGTAATCATTGAAAAAAATTCGCAGGCTCTTTTAGAAAGAGTTAGATTAATCCAAAATGCAAAGGATGAAATAATCCTTTCTACATTTGCATTTAAATCAGACGAAAGCGGAAAATTGATTTTAGGAGCACTGCATGATGCGGCAGACAGAGGCGTACATGTCCGCATATTGGTAGATGGAATGGAGAGCTGGATTGATATGGAGGGTAATCCATATTTTTATGGATTATCTTCGCATGAGAATGTTGAGATTAAGCTGTACAATAAAGCAAATCCGCTTAAGCCATGGAAGACAATGGGAAGAATGCATGATAAATATCTGATTGCAGATGGTAAAATATATATTCTTGGCGGAAGAAACACATATAATTATTTTTTGGGTGATTTTCCGGGGCATAAAAATTTTGACCGGGATGTGTTAGTTGTCTGCGATGAGCCACAGAAAGATAATTCGGTCAATCAGCTTTGGAATTATTTTGAAACAATATGGGAACAGGAGGACTGTCGGTATTTTCATAACAGTAAAAAATTAGCTGACAGACAATCTGTAAAGAAAGCAGTTTTAGAGCTGCAGGAAGGGTATCAGCAATATTTTGAAGTTAATAAGGAAAAAATTTGTGATACAGATTATGCGGATGAAACCTTTGAAACAGAAAAGATTACATTGTTATCAAACCCAATCCACACCCAAGCTAAGGAACCGGTGGTATGGTATCAGCTGGGAGAATTAATGAAAAATGCAAAGGAACGCGTAAAAATTCATACACCATATATTATTTGCAATGATATGATGTATAATACATGGGAGGAAATTGCACAGAAGGTTCCGGACTTTTCTATTATGACAAATTCTGTTGCAAATAACGGAAATCCATTTGGAGCCGCTGATTATGCCAAAAACAGAAACAGAATTTTAGAAACAGGAATTGATATCTGGGAATATGAAGGCGGTTATTCGTATCATGGAAAAAGTATTCTGATTGACGATGATCTGTCAGTAATAGGTTCATTCAATATGGACATGAGAAGTACTTATCTGGATACAGAGCTGATGCTTGTAATACGCAGTAAAGAGATTAATAAACAGCTGGAGGATGGCATGATGGAGTATGAGAGCGTGTCCAGACAGGTATTAGACGACGGAACATATTATGATCCGTATCATGTAAAGCCGATTGAATTAACAGAAAAACGTAAAAGAAAGGTGTTTCTGGTACAGCATCTGCTTGGATGGGCAAGGGATTTGTTTTGATTAAAGGAGAACATAAATCGTGTTTAAGATATTAATTGTAGAAGATGATAAGGAATTAAGTCAGTTATTCCAAAAGGTGCTTGAAAAGAGCGGATATCAGGTCAAAAGTGCGTCGGATGGAGCACAGGCATTGGAGGTATTGGACAGAGAGTATATTGATTTAATCATTTCCGATATAATGATGCCGGTTATGGATGGATATGAACTTGTGTCGGAGCTTCGTTCGGCGGGATATCAGATACCGGTGCTTATGATTACTGCAAAAAGCAGCTTCGATGATATGCGTCAGGGCTTTCTTTCGGGAAGTGACGACTATATGGTAAAACCCGTAAATGTCAATGAAATGGTTTTGAGGGTAGGGGCACTGCTTCGGCGTGCACAGATACTGAACGAACACAAAATTGTGATTGGCTCAACCGAGTTTGATTATGATGCAATGACAGTTGTGACCGGTGATGAAACGCTTGTCCTGCCCAAAAAGGGAATTCCTGCTTTTATATAAGCTGGCAGCTTCACCGGGCAGGACATTTACGAAGCAGCAAATAATGGATGAGGTATGGGGATATGAGACGGAGGCAGACCCACATACGATAGAGGTACATATAGGAAGAATCAGGGAGCGTTTTAAAGAAAATCCGGATTTCGAAATTGTAACAATGCGTGGTCTGGGATACAAGGTGGTGAAAAAATAATGGAGTATAAAAAGAAAAAAGAATTGCGTATCCGCTCGTGTCTGACCGGTGCAATCTGGCTGGCACTTGCATTTTCTATGCTGATATCAGCCCTGTTATTTGCATTTTTGAATCATTTTTTGGATTGCCCGGGAAAATTACCGGGCCTTGGCTGGTCTTTTGATTTTTTAAATACATTTGATAGCAGGACTTATTACATCATTTATCAATGCAAGGCTCCTTGAGCCGATTACCAGGCTCAGTAAAGCAATGAAAGCAGTTTCCCAGGGAGATTTTGAACAGCATCTGGAAACAAACAGCCGCATAGCCGAGATTGGAGAATCCTATCAGAGCTTTAATGTCATGACAAAAGAGCTTCGTGTAACAGAGATGCTGCAAATGGATTTTGTATCTAATGTTTCCCATGAATTCAAGACACCAATCAATGCAATTGAAGGCTATACGATGCTGCTCCAGGGAGATGAGCTGTCACAGGAGCAGGAGGGGTATGTAGAAAAAATCCTGTTTAATACTCAAAGGCTTTCAGGTCTTGTTGGAAATATTTTATTGTTATCAAGGCTGGAAAATCAGAATATTCCAATGAAAAAAACCAAATATCGTCTGGATGAACAAATCCGTCAGGCATTTCTTGCATTGGAAGACAAATGGACTGAAAAAGGAATCGGCTTTCAGGTGGAGATGGAGGAGGTCAGATATGTTGGAAATGAAGGGCTTTTTATGCATATCTGGATGAATCTTTTGGATAATGCAATCAAGTTTAGTCCTGAAAATGGGACAATCACCATGTTTCTAAGGCATGAAAATGATTCTGTGCAGTTTATTCTGGAAGACGAGGGACCGGGAATTGCGGATGATGCAAAAGCCAGAATATTTGACAAGTTTTATCAGGTGGATGGTTCCCATAAAGCCGAGGGAAACGGCCTTGGCCTGGCACTTGTGAAAAGAATTGTAGACATCGCCGGTGGAACAATCAAAGCTGAAAACCGGGAATACGGAGGATGCAGATTTGTAGTAGAACTGCCAATAAAGAATTAAAATGAGTAGCTATTTAGAACATGATAGTTACAATAATAAAATAATAAGATAAAAGATAGGAGAATTTACATGACATTTTATCAGGAACTGCAGTTAAATCAGGCCGGCTCTAAAAGCCTGCTGAAAAATAGTAAAACAATGAAAGAAAAACTATACCATGCGTTTGTATATATGGTGAAGATAGCTGTCACAATGGTTTTTTGCTTTGCCTTTGTCACTGCCTCAAGCATTATATTGGGAAAGGATAACAGCATTGTGGGAGTAGTGGTCTTATTATGCGTTATGGTATTTCGAAACGCTGATCTGGGAATCCATACCGGACACTCTACATGGCTTTTGGCATTGTTCTTTGTAATTATGACAGTATGCCCACATCTGGCAAATCAGCTTTCACCGCTTCCGGCGCTGCTTATAAACATTGCAGCTCTTGCAGTGCTGATTTTGTTCGGATGCCATAATCCATTTATGTTTAATCAATCCACACTGGTTCTTGGCTATTTATTGTTATATGGATATGATGTGTCAGGAAAAAGCTATATGCTTCGAATAGCAGGGATGGCCGCAGGCGCTGTTCTCACATGCCTGGTATTTTACAGAAATCATAAAAACAGAGTCTTTAAAAGAAATATGAAAGCCGTAATTGAGGAGTTTGATCTTTTTCATCACGAACGAAATGGCAGCTGTGCCAGATACTATGTGTACCGTTAGTTCTTTGTATTGCACAGCTTTGCAATATGCCGCGTGCAATGTGGGCAGGTATTGCAGCCATGTCTGCCATCCTGCCGTTTATGGAGGATATGCAGTACAGAGTCAGAAAAAAGGATTGTCGGTAATATCGCCGGTGTTATATGCTTTACGGTATTATACTTCCTGCTTCCACCATCAATCTATGCGTACATAGGAATCATAGGTGGAATCGGCGTGGGATTATCGGCACAATACGGCTGGCAGGCTGTTTTTAATACATTGGTGCTCTGGCTATAGCTGCAGAGAGCTATGGATTAAAGGGAGCAGTCAGCCTCAGGGTGATTCAGAATGTGTTTGGAGTCGTTTTTGCGTTGGTATTTTGTGCTGTATTTTACAGATTTATGTCAGGGAAAGCGCCGGTGAAAGAGGAAACCGTATAATACAAGTGGAAACGTGTAATCAGTCATAAGGAATTGTATTCTTCAGATGAAACAGCCACAAAATCCAAAGTGAAGGAAAAGGTTAAAACAAATATGAGTCAGATAATATTGGCGTCGGCATCACCGCGCCGCAAGGAATTATTAGAGCAGATTGGGGCAGAGTTTGTTGTCTGTCCTGCAAAGGGAGAAGAGATAATCACAGAGGAGAAGCCATCTGCGGTTGTCATGGAGCTATCCCGTCAAAAGGCAGAGGAGGTAGCGTCAGGTGTGCTTACCTACAATGAACAGCATGCAGAGCTTGTGACACCGCAGGATATTCTTGTAATCGGAGCGGATACGGTAGTGGCTTACGAGAATCAGATTCTTGGAAAGCCGAAGGACGAAGAAGATGCCAGGCGTATGCTTTCGATGCTTTCGGGAAAAACACACAGTGTCTATACAGGGGTAACGTTTGTTTTTATTGACAAAGCCGGAAGAACCGGAGAACACTGCTTTTATGAGAAGACGGATGTCAGCATGTATACACTGACGGAAGAGGAAATTGACCGCTATATTTCAAGCGGAGATCCGATGGATAAAGCAGGAAGCTATGGGATACAGGGGCGCTTTGCCATCCACATTAAGGGAATACAAGGTGATTACAATAATGTGGTAGGGCTTCCGGTAGCGCGCCTGTATCAGGAGCTTAGAAAGCTTGGAGTTGATGTTTAGCGAAGTCTTTTTTTAATAGCCGGTCCGATAAGCATGGCAATTATCATTTTTATCAGGTCGCCCGGGATAAATGGGAACACACATATTGAGAGCGCACCGCTGACTGTGCTTTTTGCCTCAAAGCAGAACCACGCTGTACCGAGTACATAGCATATGATAGTTCCGACAATCATACCAATGAGCTGAAGCCAAGGCTGGTGGAAATGATCGATTACAAGTCCTGCAATAATTGCCATGGCAATAAAACCGATGATGTATCCGCCTGTAGGGCCGGCAAGCTTAGCTGGGCCACCGGTGAAGCCTGAAAATACAGGGATTCCGACAAGTCCGATAAGCAGGTAAATGAGGTAGCTTATAGTTCCACGTTTCCATCCGAGCAGATATAATGAAATATATATGGCCAGGTTTGTCAGTGAAATCGGTACCGGCCCAATCGGGATAGATAATGGTGCAAGAATACATGTGACAGCTGTCATGAGCGCTGTTACCGTTATGGCATAGGTCGTTCCATGCTTGTAGTCTATAGTTTCTGTCTGGTTCATGATAAAATCTCCTTTTTGTAAATTTCATAGTAATTTTTGTACGGTTAACACATTAACATGAAAAGATGTCAATTGTCAACCGTAACTGCAATAAAGGTTTACAATTATCGGGGAGTAATGAAAAAAATTACTAACATCGGTATATACGTACGCTATTCGGAAAACATGGATACTTGGAAAATGTCTGAAAATGTCTGAAAATCATTAAAAACAATCGACATTACAGCCAATAAACGCTATAATAGATACATTAAGATAAATGTACTGGGACTTGTATTATCCACAGCCGTCACGCGGTACGGCTGTCGCGGATAGCGTCAGGCCCCGGGAAGGGGAATTATATGCAGGATAAAAAGCAAAAAAAGGCAAAATACAGGTTATATTTCTAATTCTTATTTCCACGCTTGTTATTTTAGCGGATTTTTATGCGATAATTAATTATCCAAAGGAATACATGCTCATTGCAGCAATCACAGTTATCTTTATGATTTGCCTGTGGGGAGTGATAAGCGGATTTTTCTCACTGAGTGCTCTAAAGGAGGACAGGAGGGAGGAACAGTATGACAGTATTTTTAAGTCGGAAAAGGCATCTTACCTCATGCTTAGAAAGTATTTTGATGAGATAGAGGGAAAGATTGAGATACTGCAGAAGGAGTCAAAGATTCCGACTGAGGATATAATCAATGCACAGAAGGGAATCGCAAAGGTTGTTATCAACAGGAATAAGGAAAATGCTGATGCGATTATGAACTCTAATGAACAGCTTATGGAGACTTTTGAGCATCTTGAGAATAAGCTCAAGGAGAGCAATGATTTCATTATTGAGAGCCAGAAAAATGTGATTTATGACAACCTCAAGGACATTATGGAAAAGCAGCAGGTTCTGTCTGACAGCATAAAGGATATGGAAATCCGTCTGAGTCAGGCAATCACAGCAAATCCTATTCAGTTTACAGCAAATGTTGAGATGCCTAAGCAAACGATCGACGCACCACAATCAGCACCGGCCATGGAGGCGATACCTGAACCGGAATCTGTACAAGCGAATGAGTCAGAACAGATACCTGAGCCTATTCCGGTAAATGAGCCGGAGCCTGTAGTTGAGACACCACATGTACCTGAACCGGAACCTGTAAGTGAGACACCACATATACCTGAACCGGAACCTGTAGTAGAGCCAGGCCCTGCTGCAGAAGAATCTGTTGCAGATACGACAAACAGCGACCCGAACCGTCAGCTGAGTGCAGATGAAATAGCAGCACTTTTTGCAAGTGCAAACGCAGGTGCGACAGAACCTGAATCAGAGCCGGCAGAGAAAGTGATTACGGAACCGGTCACAGAGGCACCTCAGGCACCTGAGCCGGAGCCTGTAAGTGAACCGGAACCTGCAAAGTCTCCGGTTGTAGATTTGAATAACACAAATCGTAATCTGACACCGGATGAGATAGCAGCTTTATTTAGCAGTATGTAGTATTTTGGTAACTATTCAGTAAAGAAATATGCGGTATTGCATATTTCGTAAAAAATGAAGAAATAATATTTTGTAATTATCTCACAAATATGTTAAAGTGTGCATGTTATAAAATATGCACACTTTATTTTTTTGAAAGGAAATATAAAAAATATATGGAAACAATCAGATTTGACGAATTAGAACTAAACCCTAAGATTTTGCGAGGCATCAAGGATATGGGCTTTGAGGAGGCAACTCCAATACAGGCTCAGGGAATCCCGGCAGTGCTTTCGGGCAGGGATGTAATCGGACAGGCGCAGACCGGAACAGGAAAGACAGCAGCCTTTGGTATTCCGGTGCTTGAGAGCGTTGATGCATCAAGTCACAAGACACAGGTTATCATCCTCTCTCCTACAAGGGAGCTTGCCATCCAGGTGGCAGATGAAATCAGGAAGCTTGCAAAATATATGCATGGTGTGAAGGTACTTCCGGTATACGGAGGACAGGATATCAGCCGCCAGATTAAGGCACTTAAGGGCGGTGTGCAGATTATTATCGGAACCCCGGGGCGTCTTATGGATCATCTCAGGAGAAAGACAATCAGGCCTGACCATGTAAAGACAATAGTGCTCGACGAGGCAGACGAGATGCTCAACATGGGCTTTAGGGAGGACATCGAGACAGTGCTCGAATACCTGCCACAGGAGCATCAGACAGTACTTTTCTCGGCAACAATGCCAAAGCCTATTTTGGAAATTACAAGAAAATATCAGCATGATGCTATCAATATCAAGATTGTGAAAAAAGAGCTGACAGTCGCAAACATCGACCAGTATTACTATGATGTGAAGCGCAAGGACAAGATAGATGTACTCACAAGACTGTTGGATTACTATAATCCAAAGCTCTCACTTGTATTCTGCAACACCAAGAAGATGGTCGACGAGCTGGCATATGAGCTTTGCGGACGCGGCTACAGTGCAGAAGGACTTCATGGCGATATGAAACAGGTGCAGAGAGATCGTGTCATGAAGAATTTCAGAAACGGAAAGACAGATATTCTTATTGCCACTGATGTCGCAGCGCGTGGAATTGATGTGGATGATGTGGAGGCTGTTTTCAATTATGATCTGCCTCAGGATGACGAGTATTATGTACATAGAATCGGTCGTACAGGAAGAGCAGGCCGCTGTGGAAAGGCATTCTCCTTTGTAAAGGGCAAGGAGGTATATAAGCTCAAGGACATACAGCGCTACTGCAAGACAAAAATCTATGCACAGCCAATTCCATCATCTGATGATGTTGCCAAAATCAGGGCAGAAAAGATTATGGACCAGATTTCCACCATTATAGATGAGGAAAATCTCACAAGTGTCATTGATATTATAGAGAATCAGATAAATGAGTCAGATTACACGGCAATGGATATAGCGGCGGCATTTTTATACCAGGCTATGGGTGCTTCAGAGATATCCACAGCTGAATCAAAGGACGACTATGATTTCCACAATACAGGAGCAGAGGATGGCATGGTACGTCTGTTTATCAACGTAGGAAAGAAGGACAAGATAAAGCCGGGTGACATTTTAGGTGCCATTGCAGGCGAGTCAGGCATGCCTGGCAGGCTTGTCGGTGCAATCGACATGTACGACAAGTATACATTTGTTGAGGTGCCGGCTGAGTATGGCAAGGAAGTGCTTAATGCCATGAAGAATGCAAAGATAAAGGGCCGCTCTGTGAACATGGAGCCTGCAAATTCACGATAGCAAAGTCAGGCTTTTCTGATGACGCATCAGCTTTTTTTGTTCTCAGTGGTTCTGAATAGTTACGATGGTTGTATAAAAAATACCGGGACACAAAATGTGTTGCCCGGTATTTTTGATTACTTGTCGTCATCGATTCCCCAATGCTCTTTCATGTAATCCTTTCCCATTCCTCCGCCGATATCATTTTGATTTCTGCGAAGATAATTTACAAATATTCCACCAACAACTGCAAAAATGATAAGTGCTGCCGGATTACTGGTTACACTGTTAGTTGTGAACAGTAACGTGGCCGTGGCTAGTCACACTGTTAGTTGTGAATAGTAATTGACCGGCGGCAAAATCACGCGTCAGCCAGCATCAGCACATGCTTCACAATTGATTTGATTATATTAACCGCAGTCTCCATGCCCTCCACTGATATGTGCTCAAACGGGCCGTGGAAGCCGTAGCCGCCGGTACCGAGGTTTGGACAAGGAAGTCCCATGAAGGATAAACGTGCGCCGTCTGTACCGCCGCGAACCGGGCGTGATAGCGGCTCTAGACCGTTTTCCTCTATAGCAGCTTTAGCCAGGTCGATAATGTACATGTTGTCCATTATGATTGAAAGCATATTCTCGTAGGAGTGGGTGATAGTCAAAGAAACAGTGCCCTCACCATATTTTTTGTTCATCTCTATCTCAAGAGAGCGGAGAGTATCAAGTCTTTTAGCAAAAAGAGCCTTGTCGTGGTCGCGCACAATATATGACAGATGGGCTGATGCTACATCACCGCTCATATCACACAGATGGTAAAAGCCCTCTCTGCCCTCAGTTGTGGCAGGAGTCTCGTTTGCAGGCAGCGCTGCGGCAATCTCGCAGCCAACTAAAGCAGCATTGACCATAATGTCCTTTGCTTCACCCGGATGCACGTTGACGCCCTTTATGGTAAATTCAGCGCTTGCGGCATTAAAGTTTTCATAGGCCACCTCGCCCTCGTAATCACCGTCCACGGTGTAGGCAAAATCTGCCTCGAAATAGTCCAGATCAAACAAATCCGCACCCTTTCCGACCTCCTCATCGGGGGTAAATCCAACCCAGATATCGCCGTGAGGAGTGCCCTCTGCGATAATCTGCTCTAAGGCGGTCATAATCTCAGCCACACCGGCCTTGTCATCGGCACCAAGCAGGGTAGTGCCATCTGTGGTAATGAGAGTGCGTCCGGAGAGGGCTTTAAGCTCAGGAAAATCGCTTACTCTCAGGTATTCGCCACTGCCTCTAAGCAGCACATCGCTTCCGTCATAGTGACGCAGCAGCTGTGGCTTGACATTTTCCCCGGAAAAATCAGGTGCAGTATCCATATGTGCAATAAATCCGACCGCTTTTTTGTGCTCCATGCCGGCAGTGGCAGGCAGCAGACCATACACGTAACAATGGTCAGTGAGTACAACCTTGGATAAGCCAAGCTCCTTAAGCTCTGACTCAAGCTCTCTTGCGAGTGCAAATTCCCTGTCACTGCTTGGTATTTTATCACTTGCTTCATCAGATGTGGTGTGATAGCCCACATATTTTAATAATCTTTCTTCTACTTTCATTATCAGTAAATCCTTTCTGAGAGACTTTGGATGGGAAATCTGGAATAAAAACGTCTCTGTATATAGAAAATAATATAGCTTAAAACGGTGTAAAATCAACTGTTTTACAAAAAATCTAAAAAAAA
>ENA-OQEL01000261-OQEL01000261.1-human-gut-metagenome-genome-assembly--contig:-NODE-261-length-20357-cov-3.576372_pt1 | contig 20357 bp, 18 predicted proteins | sample MGYA00242796_ERZ504637 | MGnify/ENA primary metagenome ERZ504637 (study PRJEB26092, sample SAMD00036306) | human gut metagenome | host: Homo sapiens | study: EMG produced TPA metagenomics assembly of... | reverse complement strand
GTGGTTACTGATAATGCAAACTGCCCAATCTCAAGGAGAAATGACATGGCAGAAACCTTCAACGTCGTGGTGGAAATTCCGCGCGGCTCCAAGAACAAGTACGAAGTGGACCACGAGACCGGCCGCGTGTTCCTGGACCGCACCCTGTTCACTTCCATGGGTTACCCGGATGACTATGGCTACATCGACGGCACTCTGGGCGAGGATGGCGATCCGCTCGACGCACTCGTCATGATCCCGAACTCCGTGTTCCCGGGCTGCGTGGTGGAATGCCGCGCCGTTGGCCTGTACCACATGGTCGACGAGGCCGGTGGAGACGACAAGGTGCTGTGCGTGCCGGCTGACGTACGTTTCGACGACATCAAGGATGTCGAAGACGTTTCCGAGTACCACAAGGCTGAAATCAAGCACTTCTTCGAGCAGTACAAGGCTCTGGAGCCGGGCAAGGAAGTGCTGCCGGGCGATTACTGGACCGGTGCCGCCAAGGCCGAGGAAGAAATCGTGGCCGCCCGCAAGCGCCTCGAAGAATCCGAGAAGTGATTTCCACGCCTTTCTAGATAGCTTTAGGTAGCAATCCAAGGAAAGCCCGTTGACGTACGCACTCGCACACGTCAACGGGCTTTTGCATACCTTCCAACGTCCAGATTCCGCCAGTCACTGGAAGAATCCTCCCGCAAACCAGCCCCTCAGCGGGCAAAAACCTCCACTCACTGGAACAATCACCCCACTAACACGGCTTCCAGCGGGCAAATTCCCCCAGTCACTGGAAGAAAATGCCCGCAAATCAACTTCTCAGCGGGCAGATTCCTCCACCGATTGGAGGAAAACGGGCAAAACCATACCCTCCAAGTGTCCAGATTTCTCCAGCGAGTGGAAGAAACAGCCCGCAGACGGGATACACTCATACTGCACGCGCATATTCGCCGGGGCCGCTATAGTGGAACACGTAATTCACGGCATGCGAACAGTATTCGCAGAATTCAAAGCCCGCTGGCTGGCGCGGCAGTTCTATGTCGGTACCCCTAGGCGTAGGCGGACGTGAGACTCCGTCGAGGCCCATCCCGTGGGAAACCGGCGGGATGAACCTATATACCAGCTATGTTGATTCAAACATTACTTATTGCCGTTTCCGTATCGATGGACACATTCGCCGTTTCCATCGGCAAAGGTCTCACCGTCAAAAAACTACGCGGCCTCGACGCGTTCAAAACCGCCCTCTGGTTCGGCGGATTTCAGGCGCTTTTCCCACTGCTCGGCTATTTCGCCGCCTCCACGTTCAGCAAATACGTGACCGCCGTCGACCATTGGATCATTTTCGGCCTGCTCGCCCTCATCGGCGGCAACATGGTGCGTGAAGCATTCGAAGAGGATGAAGAGAACGCCAAGGAAACCGCTGATTTCGATTGGAAGCACATGCTTCCGCTCGCCGTGGCCTGCAGCATCGACGCATTCGCCGTCGGCGTCAGTTTCGCATTCATGTCGTTGAACATTTGGATTTCAGTGATCATCATCGGCATCACCACCGGCCTGTTCTCCGCAGCCGGTCTGTATATCGGTCGCGCGTTCGGCTCGCGCTGGCAGAAGCCCGCACAGATCGCAGGTGGCGTCGTGCTTATTCTGATCGGCGTGAAAGTATTGCTGGAACATCTCGGATTCCTCGCATAATAATCGCAAATCAGATATACAAATAAATATACAAACTTACAGTAAAAGCCCGTAATCGCACATGATTATGAGCTTTTACATTACCGTTTACCGCAAATACTTGCGATTATTTTCCTGCGCTTTCGCGTTTTCTCGCGATTGCAGGAATCACACTATTAGAACATGACGGTCGCGTACGATGCGATACCGACCACAATTCCGGAAATCATAACCGGCAGCAGCGCAATGCCGATCCACGGATTCTTGGATTGCGGATCGGGATCGGCGTCACGATTCCACCAATACGAACACGCGTCAAGCGCGATAATCAGCAGCAACGCCACAATCACCGCAACAGCCCACGCCGTCGTCGAGCCATAATCGGTGGAAGCCGCGTTTTCGCCGGAACGAATCGGCAGCAGCGTCGATAGGAAGCACCAGCCCGCGCTGCCAATCATGGCAACGCCTTCCACAACATTGTGCGACAGCGAACGAATCAGATGCGTACGGTTCTCACGCGCCATCTGACGCCCGAACGAAACCACAATCAGCAGGATCAGCAGACCGCCGACGCCGGCAATCCAGCCTTCCTGCATCCGAAAAACGTGTCTTCGTCACCCAAACCGGCAGGGAAAATCGCACGTCCGAGCATCATCGTCGTGGCACACACCACGGAAAGCAAGCCCGCAATCACGGAAATCGCATGCCCCGCAACACCATCGCGGAACGGGTTGAACACGGCAAGCAGCGCAATCATCGCCACGGAAGCCACAACCGTGAACGACACGATTGCGGGCTCTTCCGCATTCCCATAGGAAATGCCGGGAATCAGAGCAAGCACAACCAGCACCACATATGCGGCGATTTGGACGGCAAACACCTTGCCGAACGAGGCTTTCTGAGCCGACTTGACGGCAACTTTTTCAGAGGCGGTCATTTCGTCCCCTTTTCATGATTTTCCATAATGTGGTCATTACGTATGCGATACCATTAAATGTAGCCGCAAGTGTCCACATAGTTCAGATAAAATTAATGAAACGCCGACAACACACAACAAGAGTACAATCGCGGCAACGATACAAAACCAGTACAAGAGACAAAGGGAGCTAACGTGACGGATCTGACGCTTATGACGTTCGCTAGCGACCCAGCTACCGTGCTTCCTTCTCTGGCGCTGCTTTCCCACCGCGTACGCGTGCTACCAATGGACGCGGCAAGTCTGGTGAAAATGCCGGAAAACACCATTCTTTTTCTGGATGCGCGAGATGATCTGGCCACGGCGAAAACATTGTGCCGCCTGATTCATGCATCCGGACTGTCCACGCCGATCGTGCTCATCCTCACCGAGGGTGGCTTCACCGTGGTCAATTCGCAGTGGGGCATCGCCGACGTGGTGGTGGCGTCCGCTTCCCCAGCCGAAGTTGAGGGGCGTCTTCGCTTGGTATCCGAGCGCGGCAACTCGCCGGTCAATGCGGTTTCCGGTTCCGGAGAATCGGGCGTGCAGAACGAAGACGGCATGATCCACTCCGGCGACCTGGTGGTGGACACCAACGGCTATACGGCAAGTCTGCATGGGCATCCGATCGACTTGGCATACAAGGAGTTCGAGCTTCTCAAGTACCTCGTGCAGCATCCGGGGCGTGTGTTCACCCGCGCGCAGCTGCTGCAGGAAGTGTGGGGCTACGACTATTACGGCGGCACCCGCACCGTCGACGTGCATATCCGTCGTCTTCGCGCCAAGCTGGGCGGCGAATACGAGCATGTGATCGGTACCGTGCGCAATGTCGGCTATCGTTTTGATCCTCCGGAAGAAGAGGAAGGCGATGCGGCGGCCAAGGACGCCGCAGCCCACAACGCTTCGAGCGAAAACTGATTGTCGCACTATTCGCATTGCTGGCATTGCCTGCGATTTGCGATGCTTGCGATTGCCACGATACTTGCGATCTGACTGTCGGCTATCTCACTTTCGTACGCGCGATTGCATATTCATACGACGGTAGACTGGTGCCATGCCCCGGGAATCGAAACAAGCGCGACTGTCACGCATGCATCAGGAATACGCGGTATTGTGCGAGGAGATTCCGCATCCGAAGTGCGCGCTGAATTTTTCAAACCCGTTTGAGCTGCTGGTGGCGACCGTGCTAAGCGCGCAAACCACCGACAAACGCGTGAATATGGTCACACCGGAATTATTCGGCGAATATCCAGGACCGGCCGCACTTGCGAGCGCCAATCCCGAACACGTGGAAAGCATCATTCATTCCATCGGATTTCATCATACGAAGGCAAAGAACATCATCGGACTTTCTTACGTATTGTGCGAACGGTTCGACGGCGAGGTGCCGCAAACCATGGATGCTTTGACAAGTCTGCCCGGGGTCGGGCGCAAAACCGCGAACGTGGTGCTTGGCAATGCTTTTGGCGTGCCGGGATTCCCTGTCGACACGCATGTGATCCGTGTGACCGGGCGGCTGCGCTGGCGTTCGGACTGGGCGAGCGGCTCCCCCGACCCCAAAGCCATCGAACGAGAGATCACCGCCTGCTTCCCGCCCGAAGAGTGGACGGACCTGTCTCACAGGCTGATATTGCATGGTCGTGCCATATGCCATGCGCGCAAGCCCGACTGCCTCAACTGCCCCCTTAACGACACCTGTCCGAGCGCATTCGCAGCGTAACGCGCATGCCTGCTGTAGCCTGTGCCAACTAGACTCAGCACCATGGAGGACACCATGGAAGAAGAAAACGGGCGGGAAGCCAAGCTGAAAGCCGAAATCACGCGATGGCTGATCTTTTTCGGCGTCGCCATCATGCTCAGCGTCATGACCTGGCTGGGCTGGTCGCTGACGAACCGCAAGAATCCGATCACCTCCTTCACCACGCTCGTTTCCGACTCCTCCGTGGCCATCGGCATTCAGGGCAGCGCGCCGGAATCGCTCGACATCCGCACCGAACAGGGCACCGCGCTGGAGCAGGCGCTGCTCGAAAACGTGTACGAAACCCTGGTGTCACGCAGCGAAACCAACAAACTGCAGCCGTCAATCGCGAAATCATGGCAGATTTCCGACGACGGACTGACCTACACGTTCATGCTCAACAGCAACATGACCTTCGCCAACGGACACAAGCTCGACTCGTCCGACGTGGTCTGGTCGCTGCAAAACGTCATCAACAACAATTACGTGGGATCCGACCAACTTGGTAGTCTCAAGGAAATCACCAATCCCGACGAAAAAACGGTGGTCATCACCCTCAATCAGCCGAATCCGTGCCTTCTGCGCGCGTTGAGCGGGCGTGCCGGCATCGTTTACGATGAGGAAAGCACGGCGAATTACAGCAAGAAAGCCGTGGGATCGGGACCGTTCACCGATGGAAGCCTCGTCGAAAACACAGATCGGCTGCAGCGCAACGACTGCGTATTGGGGCACCAAAGCCGCAGCATCGCAAATAACGCTGTATTACTACGCTTCCGAAGATTCGCTGGTCAGCGCCATGGAAGCCAAGAAAATCAGCATGGCATTGCCGTTGAGCGCGTCTGCCGCCGATGAGCTCAACCAGCAAAGCGGCATCAACTCCGACAGCGGCATCAGCTTCGACAAAGTGATGCTCGCCTTCAATAACGGCACCGAAAGCCCGTTCTCCGACGAGCAGATCCGCAAAATGACGAGATACGCCATCGACGCGCAGACCATCGCCAAAGACGCTCCGGACGCCTATTCGCCGCTCGGAGGCCCGATAAGCCCGCTGGAAGACGGGTATGAGGATTTGAGCGAACTGTTCCCCTACAATCTTGAGCAGGGCCAGCAGATGCGCAGCTATTTCGGCGCATACTATATCGCCGATATCGATCTGCTGGTGCCCAAGGAATATGAGCAGATCGGCAACACCGTGAAATCGGCGATCGAACAGCTCAATATCGGCGTCAATCTGGAAGTGCTCGATTCCGCGGCGCAAGTCACGGAACGCATGAACGCGGGCACCTACAATATCGCGCTCACCACCATGAGCGGCGAAAACGATGCGAGCGTATTCACCGACGGCCAGAGCGTGTTCCATTATGAGAACGGCGATGCGCAGCAGGCATATGCGGACGCGATGGCGGCCACCAATGATGACGATTATCAGGCACGCATGCGCACGTATGCACGCGCCGTCAGCGAAAACGCGGCAAGCGACTGGCTGTACACGCGCAAGAATTTCATGGCGGTAAGCGACCAATTGCAGGGATATCCGAAAAATCTGACCGACCGTCTGCTGCCGTTGAGCAGAGTGAAGTTGCAGTGATTTTCCCGCGATTGTCAATCAATCGCCGAACACTGCGGACAATCCGTGTGTTGCGCTGATTTTCTTGCGATTTCGGCATTCGGCTGCAGTTCCGTAAGTTGTCACATTCGCTTTCTAGACTAGCGTTTATGACTGAAAGCCAAGATAATACCATCAACGCGAACCTCACGCCGCTGCCCGACAAGGTCGGCGTGGACGGTCTCGAAGACAAGTGGCGCGAAGTCTGGGACGAAAGCGAAGTCTACAAGTTCCAGGGCACCCGCGACCGCAAGGCCGTGTATTCCATCGACACCCCGCCGCCCACCGTTTCCGGCCACCTGCACGTGGGCCACGTGTTCTCGTACACGCATACCGATGTGATCGCGCGATTCAAGCGCATGAACGGCTACGACGTGTTCTACCCGATGGGCTGGGATGACAACGGCCTGCCAACCGAACGCCGTGTGCAGAACTATTACGGCGTGCGTGTGGACACCTCCCTCAAGTACGATCCTGATTTCGTGCCGCCGTTCGAAGGCACCGATGGCAAGAAGATCGACGCCAAGGATCAGGTTCCGATCTCCCGTAAGAACTTCATCGAACTGTGCGAGAAGCTCACCGCCCAGGATGAGAAGCAGTTCGAGGCGCTGTGGCGTTCCCTCGGCCTGTCCATCGACTGGACGCAGACCTACCACACCATCGGCGAGCACCCGCAGCGCGTGGCCCAGAAGGCGTTCCTGCGCAATCTGGCCCGCGGCGAAGCGTATCAGAAAGACGCTCCGGGCCTGTGGGATGTGACCTTCCAGACCGCAGTGGCCCAGGGCCGAGCTGGAATCCCGCGAATATCCGGGCTTCTACCACAAGGTGGCGTTCCGCTTCGAAGACGGCACTCCGATCTACATCGAAACCACCCGTCCGGAACTGCTGGCAGCCTGCGGCGCACTGATCGCGCACCCGGATGACGAGCGTTACAAGCCGTATTTCGGCCAGTACGTCTACTCCCCGCTGTTCCACGTGAAGGTGCCGATTCTGGCGCACAAGGCCGCGGAAATGGACAAGGGCGCAGGTATCGCCATGTGCTGTACGTTCGGTGACGTGACCGACGTTGAGTGGTGGCGTGATCTGAACCTGCCGCTGCGTTCCATCATCCAGCGCAACGGACGCATCGTGATGGACACCCCGGACTGGATCGAAGACGAGGAAGGCAAGCGCGTCTTCCAGGAAACCGCCGGCAAGACGACATTCTCCGCACGCAAGATCATCGTCGACGCACTGCGCGAATCCGGCGATCTTGACGGCGAACCGACTCCGACCAAGCGTATGACGAACTTCTACGAGAAGGGTGACAAGCCGCTCGAAATCGTCACTTCCCGCCAGTGGTACCTCAAGAACGGCGGCACCGATCAGAAGCTGAACGCCGAACTGATCGAACGCGGTCGCGAACTGAACTTCCATCCTGATTTCATGCGCGTGCGTTACGAAAACTGGGTGAACGGCCTGAATGGCGATTGGCTGATCTCCCGTCAGCGCTTCTTCGGCGTGCCGTTCCCGCTGTGGTATCCGGTGAAGGAAGATGGCACCGCCGATTACGATCATCCGATCGTGCCGAGCGAGGACCGCTTGCCGATCGATCCGACCGACGATGTGCCGGAAGGCTACAGCGAGGACCAGCGCGACGTGCCCGGTGGCTTCACCGCCGAACCTGACATCATGGATACGTGGGCGACCTCGTCGCTCACCCCGCAGATCGTGACCCGCTGGGAAGAGCCAGGCGAAGAGAACCAGGCGATTTTTCAACGCCACCTTCCCGATGGACCTGCGTCCGCAGGGTCAGGACATCATCCGCACCTGGCTGTTCTCCACCGTGGATCGCGCGCATCTCGAGAACAAGTGTCTGCCGTGGGCCAATGCCACCCTGTCTGGATGGATTCTTGATCCGGATCACAAGAAGATGTCGAAGTCCAAGGGCAACGTAGTTGTGCCAGACAAGCCGATCAAGCAGTTCGGCGCCGACGCGGTGCGTTATTGGGCCGCTGCGGCACGTTTGGGCCTGGATGCCACCTACGACGAAGGCCAGATGAAGATCGGCCGCCGTTTGGCCATCAAGCTGCTCAACGCCACCAAGTTCGCACTGGCCATCGGCCGTGAGGATGAGAACCACCATGTGGGCGCTCCGGCAACCGCAAGCTGGAACCCTGCCGACGTGACCGAGCCGCTGGACCGCGCAGCCATGGCCAAGATGGCCCTCGTAGTGCGCGAAGCCACCGAAAGCCTCAACAACTACGAGCATTCCAAGGCTTTGGAAGTCATCGAAAACTACTTCTGGCAGTTCTGCGACGATTACATCGAGCTGGTCAAGAACCGCGCGTACGGCACCGCCGACGCCACCGGCCATGTGCCGAGCGAGAAGGCCGTGAAGTCCGCCCGCACCGCGCTGGGACTGGGCTTGGATGCCTTCGCACGCCTGCTGGCACCGTACCTGCCGTACGCCACCGAAGAAGTGTGGAGCTGGATGCATGAGGGCGAAGGCTCCGTGCACCACGCCGCATGGCCGAAGGCTGAAACGTACGATGCGGCCGCAGCAGCCGTCTCCCCGGAGCTGCTCACCCATGCCGGTGAAGCTCTGGCCGCGCTGCGTGGCATCAAGTCGAAGGCCAAGGTTTCGATGAAGACCCCGATCCTTTCCGTGCAGCTGGGCGTTTCCGATGAAGCGCGCAAATCCATCGAAAGCGCATTGGGCGATATCGCCGAAGCCGGTCGCGTGGTCGGACGCATCTCCTTCATGGGAGCGGCCGCCGCACTGAAGGCCGTCAAGGAAACCGCCGAAGCAGCCAAGGAAGCCGTCAAGGAGGCCAAGGCTGATGCCGAAGCCGCCATCGACGTGATTGTGGCCGACAGCGAACTTGGAGAGCCGCCGGCTAAAAAGCCGAAGAACTAATGGCAACTGTAGTGGAAACCGGCAGCCTTCGTGGCAAAGCCGTTCACTTCACCTGCAGACAGTCCACAGGACTGTCTGCTTAACGGCTCAGCCGGCTAAAAAGCCTAAGAGGGGATCTTCCGCGATTGGAAGGCCCCCTCTTTGTGTATCTGGATCCTATGTTTATACATTTTTATAAAACGGGAACTGCAAGCAGATATTGAGATTGCGCGGCCTTAGCAGGCTGCGATTGCACAGGCATATCCGGATACAGCTTCTGCAAAGCCTGCTGCAATATTTCGGCAGCGGCCGCAATTTCAACGGTCTCGTCAATCAAATCGCTATTATCAGGCACAATCAACGTGCGATTTCCGGAACCAGCAATGCCGTATGCTGCAATCGGCAACGCACTTGTCATCAACATTTCGGAAGATGCGGTTTTTCCTGTTGTTCCAGTATTTTCAGATGCAGAATCTACCGAATCGCCATCGCTGGATTTCTTTGATTCCACTCCCCCGACTTTCGCAACGTTCTTCGACGTGGTATCGGCAGCCGCGCCAAATGACGATCGCAGGCCGCCCGCGTAGCTCATCACATCATCCATGCTGATGGCGTTCTTGTCGTCCACCAAGCTGGCCGCAGTACCGTCGGAAGCGTTCTGCTGATTGGCCGCATCCGCCTGCGCGCGTTCCTCTTTGCGTTGGGCCTTGATACGCGCCCGCTCGGCACGGCCCGCAAGCGACGTCTCCGAAGCCGAGGCAAGTCCCATAGACCCCTTCAACGTAACTTCCGAACCATCGACAGTATCGTCGGAACTGGTCGAATCATCACCTGCATCAAGCTGATCCGCAAAACGAAACACGATCTGGTGGAACGCACTGGCCTGACCCGTGTGCTCGCTCGCATCCGCCAACGCCTGCATCGCATCGTCAACCTTACTTGAAGCCGACTTCAACTTCTCATTGCCGTCAATGCTGTTGCGCACATCCGCAATCGCCTGAGATTCCAAGTTTTGCGCCGAACCTGCGGAAGCCCCCAATTCCTTAAGCCGAGCGGTGTACGCGTCGGTGAAATCCATGGAATACGGAATCATCGCCGAAGAAAGCTGCGACTGGCCGGCACTGTAATCCTTGGCGCCACGCTGCTGCTCCTCGCCCGCACGCTTGTTGAGTTCCGCCACCAAACCGGATGTGCCACGCTGTTCGATGGTGCGAATCACCTCGTTCACCGCGTCGGCGGCACCCGTATGTCGGTATGCGGCGCTCACATCGTTGACCGCGTTGGCCAGATCGACCACGGACTGCGCCACCGCAGTATCGCCGTTCAATTCGGCCGCGGTGCCGAGAATGGCGGTAAGTTGCGTGGTATCGCCAATCGATCCGGAAAGATGCGTCGTATACGAGCCGACGTACGCGTCGATATACCCGTTGAACGCCTGCTCATGTTCCTGCTCACGCTGGGCGATGGTCGTTTCGGCAAGCTCCTTTTCATGATCGCGCAGTTGTTCGAGCTGCGCGATGAGCTCATGGTTGCGTTGCGATCCGACATTCGTCAAACCATCCACCAATGTGGATGCGCGATCGGTCAAACTGGTGAGATTGCCATAGCAGCCAGTTTTTTCGGAATCGCAGGCAACAGCGGCGACAGACAGCGAACTCATAGTGAAGTTTTTCGCAGTCACATACGTATGAATCGTAAGATCCTCACCCGGCTTGCCTACCGCAGCGACCAATGTCGACGAATTGCCGGCAGACACAAGCACGCCTTCGTCTGAGGTCGCGTCATTGCCGACGCGGTTGGGAATGGTGAACGCGACGATCGGCGTCAGATCAGCCGTTTCCTCCGGTCGTTCCGATTTCAGATCGATGCGGATGCCGACCACGCCCGATGCACCGGAAATCTTGGATGCGCTGACGGTCGGACCGTCCAAAGTAAAGGTCGCCGTTATATCCCACGGCAGTTCCACACGCTCTTGCGGCACGCGCTGCGAAGACGTCGCGCCCTCATCTGCATTCATGTCCGTATCAGTTGCAGAAGCGGCGTCACTCGTCAAATACAAGCGTCCCGGCTCATCAACGGACTCATATGCGCTCATCACATCGTGCGAGGCCACCGCCGAGACGTACTCGCCGTTCCGACGCACCGCATCAACCACATTCGAAACCCCGACCGCGCATACGGGAGCCGCCGAAACCAGCGTTACCGCAATGGACGCAGCCAGCATGTGCCGCAGATGGACACTCGCCACACGCATATCACGCTCATCACGCGTGCTATCGGCATGATGGGCACAAGATGCACGAAACGCAACAGAACGACGCATGCCGAGCCTCTCAATCGCAATCAAAACAACGTTCCAAAGCAATCAATGTAGCGCGCGGCATGCCCCGGCAAGAAACGATTTCGCGGAAAACAGACAGGTCAGGCGAATACGTCGAGCACACCCGGATCGACGCCGTTCTCGGCGATGCGCTTATGCCTGCGCTTGGCTTCGGTCACCACGAATTCGCGATACATTTCGGCGATGTCGGGATCCAACCCGGCATCGACAGCAATGCGGTGCAACCGTTCGATCTGGTAATCCTCACGCTTGTAATCGGCCGGCGCGAAACCCGCGCGGGCTTTCAGCACACCCACTTGGGACGTGTATTTGAAGCGTTCCGACAGTAGGGAAACGATGGCCGTGTCGACATTGTCGATCGACTGGCGCAATGCAGCGATTTTCGCCACGGCATCGGCGACCTCGGGATTGCTTTGCGCGGTGCCCGCATCGATGACGGTTTCGGTTTCATGCTCTTCTTCTGGCCGAAGCCAGTCATGTTCGCTATCGCTCATGCGTACAAGCCTACCGCGCGCATGTCACTTGGAGAAGTACCGTTGCAGCACAATCGTGGTTTCCGTGCTCACCGGCACCGTTTGGTGGATGACGTTCAGCAGATCCTCAAGCTTGCTTGGCGAGGCTGCGCGCACGGTCAGCATGTAACTGGGTGACCCAGCCACGGAATCGCATGACATGATGCCTTCGATATCCTGCAATTTGGCGGGAATCTCGGCTTCCTTGGAATAATCGATCGGCGTGACCGCAATGTAGGCACGTACGGCGAGGCCACGCTTTTCATCGTCGATAACGGCCTTGTAGCCGAGAATCACATTACGACGTTCCAGTTTCTGCACGCGCGATTGCACCGCGGAAATCGACAGTCCCGTAGCGTCCGAAAGCTGAGACAGCGTAGCGCGGCCGTCTTTCTCCAGCATGCTGAGAATGGTCTCGTCGATATCGTCGAATTGGCCCACGCTCGCATGCGTGGTGTCGGGTTCGTTGCCATTGCCTGTCATAGATACCCCTTTCCAACAAGCATTCTGCATCAGTCCGGTAGGACCGACTCCCCTATGCAGCTCACGTTTCCGTCCATTACCATACCCACCCCAACACACAATCCGTCAACTGCATTTTCGTAACATTTCCAACGAATTTCGATTTTCAATCATTTTTCTCCTATTTTTTTCATATACCCCCTATATAGCAATACTATTTTCGTCTTTTTACTTTCGATTTCGTATTTTTTCGTGCGTCGGTTTTTACATACCGTATGTCCACAACGTGATCATCCACATTGCCGAATCGTGCGGAACTTCCGAAAAACAATCGAAACGCATTCGAAAGTAGTTGAAAACTGCAAAACGGAAAAACAGCCAAACAGAAAGACAACCGAACGAAACAAAAGGGCCGCATGGCGATTGTCATACGACCCTTGGATACGTAACCGCAGATTGCGATTACCTGCGATTAGCTGTTGCCGTTATTCGCGGTATTGCCGCTCTGCTGGATCAGCGACGCCATGAAATCACGGTTGGTCGCGGTCTTCTTCAGACGCGGCACAAGCGTCTGGTAAGCCTGCTCAGGCTCCAGACCGCCAAGCAGACGACGCAGACGGTAGATGATCGGCAGCTCCTGCGGATCGGTGATGAGTTCCTCGCGACGGGTGCCGGAAGCGTTCACGTCGATGGCCGGGAACAGGCGCTTGTCGGCCAGTTCGCGGCTCAGGCGCAGCTCCATGTTGCCGGTGCCCTTGAACTCCTCGAAAATCACCTCGTCCATCTTGGAGCCGGTTTCCACCAGTGCGGAGGAGATGATGGTCAGAGAGCCGCCGTTTTCGATGTTACGAGCGGCACCGAAGAACTTCTTCGGTGGGTACAGCGCCTGGGCATCCACACCACCGGAAAGAATACGGCCGGAAGCCGGAGCGGCGATGTTGTAGGCACGGGCCAGACGGGTCATGGAATCAAGCAGCACCACCACGTCCTGGCCAAGCTCCACGAGACGCTTCGCGCGTTCGATGGCGAGTTCGGCGACGGTGGTGTGGTCGGAGGCCGGACGGTCGAAGGTGGAGGAAATGACCTCGCCCTGCACCGTACGTTCCATATCGGTGACCTCTTCCGGACGTTCGTCCACGAGCACGACCATCAGGTGGACTTCCGGATTGTTGGTGGCGATCGCGTTGGCGATGTTCTGCAGGGTGATGGTCTTGCCGGCCTTCGGCGGAGACACGATCAGGCCACGCTGGCCCTTGCCGATCGGCGCCACGATGTCGATGAGACGGCCGGTGAGCTTGTTCGGCGCGGTTTCCTGCTTCAGACGCTCCTGCGGATACAGCGGAGTGAGCTTGTTGAACTGCGGACGGTTCTGTGCGGCCTCCACGGTCATGCCGTTGATGGAGTCGATGGACTGCAGCGGCACGAACTTCTGACGCTGGTTGCGGCGGTCGCCCTCACGCGGGGTACGGATGGAACCGTGCACGGCATCACCCTTGCGCAGCCCATACTTCTTGACCTGGCCCATGGAAACGTACACGTCGTTCGGACCCGGCAAATAGCCGGAGGTACGCACGAAAGCGTAGGAATCGAGCACGTCGACGATGCCCGCGACAGGCACGAGATCCTCTTTCGGCTCCTCGTGACGCTGTTCGCGTTCAACATTGCGATCCGTGCGCTCGTTGCGCTCGACGCGATCGTTACGCTCGTTGCGATCATTGTTACGGTCGCCGGTACGGCCACGACGCTCGTCACGCTCGTCATAATCGCGGTCACGGCCACGCAGGCGACGGCCACGACGATCCACGCGGTCACCCCTATCGCTGACGCGACCGCGACCACGACGCGCGAAATCACCGTCTTCAGCCTCGTCACGACGTTCGTCATCATCACTGCCCTGCGAAGGCAACGTGGCGAGAATGTCATCAAGATCGCGCACAACGTCCTCATCCTTCGGCCCTTCCACCGCACGACGGCGACGGCGCGGCTCAACGTCGGACGCATCATCCTTACGATGGCGACGACGATCATCCTGCTTCGGCGAAGCATCGTCCAATCCCAGTTCGGCCAGCAGATCGGTGGCAGCGTCCGCATCACGGCGGCGACGGCGCTTCGGAGCCTCATCGATGCTGTCCAGGGCGTTCACCGCGGCCATGACATCGGCCGCCTCCTCGCTCGTCGGAGCCTCAGCCTGCTTGCGACGGTCAGCACGCTCGGTGCGCTCGGCACGTTCCGTCTGTTCGGAGCGCTCCGCACGCTCAGCGCTATCAGCACGTCCGGCAAGGGTCTTCCTAACGGTTTTGGCCGTCTGCTTTTCGGACTGCTCAGCCTCGTTGGCTTTGCTTTCGGCAGCCTCGTTGGACTTGCCGGATTCCTCAGCCGTGTTCGCCGCGACCTCAGCGTCTGCGGTTTGGGCTTCAGCAGGAGCCACCGGAGCGGCCGGTGCAGCGGACTTCGGAGCTCGCACGGTCACACCGGCAGGCGCTTCACCGCCGGAACGAGCGGCCTGAAGCGTCGCGATAAGTTCCGGCTTACGCATGGTGGAGGTGCCGCGAAGGCCCATCTGCTTGGCGAGCTCCTTGAGCTCAGGCAGTTTCATGTCTTCAAGATTCGGGCTGGTTGCCACTGGTTTTTGCCTTTCCCCTAGCTTTCGCAAGCACACGCCTGCAACAGCTGTAAAAAGAGATACGGAAATTTCCGCCACTGAAAGTCCGCCGCGAAATATCACGGTTTTCGAACTTCCCTAACCATACAACGTCATCCAGACCAACGCAACGTAGGCGTGCCAACGTATTCATGCCAATCAAGCATTCAAGTCAATGACAAATCGCAAATCACAATGCGAAAGACCCGCCATGCGATCACATGACGGGTCTTTCGCTTTACCACATGCTTTACAGCAACAGGTACAGGTCTTGCCGGAACCTACTTTTCCTCGTGATAGCTCTTGTCGGTATTGACGGACCATACGTTCTTCTTGGACGTCTTGCCGTTCTTGATATTGCCGACGGCCTCGATTGCGGTGGCCATGGAATGATCCATGTTGTTGTAACGATGCTGGCCGTTGCGGCCGACGCAATACAGATTGCCGAAGGAATCGAGGTATTCCACGAGCTCAGGCATGCGATCGTAGGTGTCGAAATATGCCGGATACGCCTTCTTCACGCGCTCACGATGGGAGTCGATCACGTCTTGCGGACCGTTGATGATCTGCATGCGCGTAAGCTCCTGGATGGCGAACTTCTTCGCTTCCTCGTCAGACATGTTCCAGAAGGAATCGCCTTCTTCGCAGAAGTATTCAAGACCGATCCACACGGTGTTGTCAACGTCCTTGACCAGGTACGGGCTCCAGTTGTTGAAGATCTGCAAACGGCCGACCTTGTAGCCCGGATCCTGCACGTAAATCCAGCAATCAGGCACGATCGGCGGGTTGCCGAGGGTGGGAATGTCGGTGGTGTTCGACAGGCGCAGGTGCTTGACGAGCAGACCAACGGTCACGAAGTCGCGGTACGGCAGGCCGTTGGCGATTTCGGTCATGTCCTTCGGCGCGGGCTGGCTGGAAGCGTCCACGGCGTTGATGAGATCCTTGACGGGCATGGAGGAGATGAAGTCGTCCGCGGCCATTTCGGTGCGGTTGCCTTCGGAATCCTCATATACCACGGATGCGATCTTGCCGTCGGCCTGGCGAATCTCCACCACGTTCGCGTCGGTGATGACCTTCACGCCCGCGGCCTCGCAGTTGGCCTCGACGGTTTCCCACAGCTGGCCCGGACCATACTTCGGATACCAGAATTCCTCAATCAGCGAGGTTTCAACCTCAGCATTGCTGCGCTTCTTCGGCAGGAGCTTCTGGAACGCGTTCTTCAGCACGCCCATAATGCTCAGGCCCTTGACGCGCTGCGCACCCCAATCGGCGGAAATCTGGGACGGATGGCGACCCCACAGCTTCTCGGTGTACCCCTCGAAGAACATGGAATACAGCTTGCGGCCGAAACGATTGATGTAGAAGTTCTCCAGATTGTCTTCCGGCAGCTTGTGCACCATGGACTTCAGATAGCTGAAGCCGGCAACAAGCGTAAGCTTCGGACCCATGGCCTTCAACGTGTTGGCGCTCAGGGAAATCGGGTAGTCAAAGAAGTGGCGGTTCCAGTAAATACGAGACACGCGATGACGCTTAAGCATCACCTTGTCTTCGACTTCCGGATCCGGTCCGCCCGGTTCCATATCGTGCTCGCGACCGAGCTTCTTGTCATCATAGCTTGGCGCGCCCTGCAGCGGCAGGACCCCCTTCCACCAATCCATGATGCGTTCGTCCTTCGAGAAGAAACGATGGCCGCCAATATCCATACGGTTGCCATCATGCTTGACGGTGCGGGAGATGCCGCCGAATTCGCGGGTCGCTTCCAACACAGTCACGTCGTAGTTCTCGGAGCCACCGTCCTTGACGAGCTCCCAAGCGGCAGTCAGGCCTGCAGGGCCACCGCCGATAATCACCACGGATTGCTTTTGCGTCACTTTGAGGTCTCCTTACGAAAACAAAAATCCCTGATAGTTTACCCGAGGGTAGGGAAACGAACACCGCAACTTGTGCGAATGCTTACAAAATCAAGCCAAGTCAGCCGGATATACGGCTATCGCATCACGCAAAACGCAATCATCAAACCGGCCGATGCACGACCCGACTGCGCGGTCAAAGCGCGCAACCACATTACGCAATCCAACTACGCGACCAGCAACCGCGTGACCGGCAACTGCGCAGCTAGATGGAATCAGGAATGTCAATATCGGTTTTCTGCACTTCCTCAACATTGACATCCTTGAACGTGACGATACGCACGTTCTTGACGAAACGACTGGAACGATAGACGTCCCACACCCAAGCATCAGTCAGGCGCACGTCGAAATACACGTCCTGGCCTGCGGAACGCACATTGAAATCGACTTTATTCGCCAAATAAAAGCGACGTTCCGTTTCAACAACATACGTAAACAGCTTGATTACGTCGCGATACTCCTTATACAGAGCCAGTTCCGCGTCGGTTTCGTAATTATCGAGATCCTCGGCGCTCATCACTTACCTTCCGTATCGCGCTTGCGACCACGACCAAGCGTGCGCCACCAAGCTTCCTTCGACGTCTTACGCTCGCCCGCCGTGTACGGCCAGCTGTTTTCGGCATCGGCATCGCCAGTAACGGACTTGCGATCATCATGCTCGCTTTGTCGCGCAGGTTCCGCGCCTTCCGCGTCCTTCCGCACAGCCTCGGCCACGTCACCAGCACCATCGGAAGAAGCTTTCTGCACGGATTGCGCAGCTGCCGCGGCATCGTTGACATCCGTACCTTCCGCATCATGCTTCGAAGCATTCTTCTCATTCAGTCGGATGGCAATGGAATGCTCGCGCGCGCTCAACGCTTCCTTGACGCCCGGATTATCTTCGATCACATGCATGCCGAACGCGTCAAGCGAACGGATCGGGTCGAACTCGTCAACCAGCGTGTCCATAACGATCAGATCCTGGTAACGGTTCTGCGAAGCGTTCCACAAGGCGTCGCGCGAACGACCGGACGGCACGAATCCCAACGACTGGTACACGGACACGGAACGCGTGTTCTGCTCGGGCACGGCAACCCAAATGCGATGCATGCCAAGGCCTGCCGGTTCCGGCGCAAGTCCGTACGTCATCACGCGCGGCATGATGTCACGCGAATAGCCACGGCCGCGGTAATCCTTGCCAAGCACCACCTGAATGCGCGCGGAACGAGCCCAACCGTCAATATCGATCAGGAAAATCATGCCAATCACATTGTCGGAATTCGCGGCATCGATCTCGCCATCGCCATCATGGTCGGCTTCGGTGATGATGGACCATGCGATCGTGCGACGCGACTCCGGATCCCCCACACCGGATTCGGTCGGCGTTTCGCCTTGGGACCATGCCACGGAACGACGCACCCACGCATGCACCGCGCCACGCTCGGCAACCCGATCCTTGCCGGTGATTCCGGAAGCGCCGATGTACGCCCCAATGGCGTCCATACGTTCAAGATCTTCGATCACGGACGGACGCAGATGCACCATCTCGCCCTTGATAGACGGAATGACGATGAGATCCGGCAATTCACGCGACTGCTGGTCCAACTGCTCCTGTGTCGCAGCCTCAACTTGTTCTGGCATTATTCCTGTCCCCCTACATCATTGCAGGCACGACCGTCGCCGCACCCATACCGAGGGTATTGTACCCGACTGTATGTCAGCTGTGAATCCGCGCGGCGGCAATCGCTGTACATATTCCTCTACCAGCATAACCTGATGTTGAAGGACATGTCGGCAATCGTAAGAAAATGCGCTTCGCGATTATGCATTCTCTTTCTTTGAAATCCCTTTTCCGGAATAACGAAAAGAAAACGCACGTCCCAAGCTTTTTGGAACGTGCGTTTTCCTGCGATTCAACAATCGGCTGTAATCGTCAGCAATCGTTGTAAACGTTACTTGATCTTGCTCATCACGATCTTGGTGACGGCCTTTGCGTCAGCCTGACCGCGAGTGGCACGCATGACGGCACCAATGATGGCGCCCATCGGCTTCATATTGCCGCTCTTGAGCTTTTCAACGATGTCAGGATTGGCTGCGAGAGCCTCATCCACGGCCTTTTCGAGAGCGCCGTCATCAGACACGACCTGGAAGCCATGCTTCTTGACGACCTCATCCGGAGTGCCTTCGCCAGCAAGCACACCGGCGACGGTCTGCTTGGCCAGCTTGTCGTTGAGCTTGCCATCGGCGATCAGCTTCTCAACCTCAGCAACATCGGCCGGAGCGATCGGTAGCTCTTCGAGGCTCACGCCCTTGTTGTTGGCTTCACGGCTCAGCTCGCCCAGCCACCACTTCTTGGCACCTGCGGCGGTGGCACCAGCCTTGACGGTCTCCTCAAGCAGATCCAGAGCGTCGGCGTTGAGCACGTCACGCATCTCCAAATCGTTGAAGCCCCACTCGCCCTTCAGGCGGTTGCGGCGCTCGCGCGGCATTTCCGGCATCTGAGCCTTCATCTCTTCGATGTGCTCCTTGGTGATGTGCAGCATCACCAGATCCGGATCCGGGAAGTAGCGGTAATCGTCGGCATCGGACTTCACGCGGCCGCCTGCGGTGGTCTGCGAAGCCTCATCCCAGTGGCGGGTTTCCTGCAGAATCTCGCCGCCTTCGCTCAGAATGGCCGCCTGACGGCGAATCTCATACTGAATGGTCTTTTCAATACCGCGGAACGAGTTCACGTTCTTGGTTTCGGAACGGGTGCCGAACGGATCGGACGGGCTGTTGCGCAGCGACACGTTCACGTCGGCACGCATGTTGCCCTGCTCCATGCGAGCGTGGGAAATATTAAGCGCACGCACGATGTCGCGGATGGCGCGCATGTAGGCACCGGCGATTTCCGGAGCACGATCGCCTGCGCCAACGATCGGCTTGGTCACGATTTCGATCAGAGGAACGCCTGCACGGTTGTAGTCGACCAGGGAGTGGTCAGCGCCTTCGATACGGCCGTCAGCGCCACCGACGTGGGTGTTCTTGCCTGCGTCGTCTTCGATGTGGGCGCGTTCGATCGGCACACGGAACACGGTGCCGTCTTCAAGTTCCACATCAAGATAGCCGTTGCCGTTGGTCGGCTTGTCATACTGCGAGATCTGGTAATCGCGCGGCATGTCCGGGTAGAAGTAGTTCTTACGCGCGAACTGGCTCCACTCGGCAATTTCGCAATGCAGGGCAAGACCCAGCTTGATGGCGTAATCGACGGCGGTCTTGTTGACCACCGGCAGAGAACCCGGCAGACCAAGGCTCACAGGGGTGAGCTGGCTGTTCGGATCGCCACCGAACGAGACTTCGGCCGGGCAGAACAGCTTCGTGGTGGTGCTCAGCTCAACATGGGTTTCCAGACCGATGACCGGATCGAACTTCTTGACGGCATCGGCGTACTTCATCAACTTTTCAGCCATTTTGTTTTCTTTCCTCCGATGCTCCTACTGTTCAAGCCGCGAGCCACGGGGTCTTCAGGGACTGCCAGATCGGACCGTTCCAGTCTTCCTCGAGAGCCGCCTCAAGTGCCGCGGCAGGCTTGTACATGGCCTCGTCACGCTGCTGCGGAGCGAGGAACTGGAAGCCAACCGGCAAGCCGTCGTCGCTCAGACCACAGGAATGCTCATGGCCGGAACGCCTGCAAGGTTGGCCGGAATGGTGG
>ENA-OQEL01000260-OQEL01000260.1-human-gut-metagenome-genome-assembly--contig:-NODE-260-length-20407-cov-4.731016_pt1 | contig 20407 bp, 18 predicted proteins | sample MGYA00242796_ERZ504637 | MGnify/ENA primary metagenome ERZ504637 (study PRJEB26092, sample SAMD00036306) | human gut metagenome | host: Homo sapiens | study: EMG produced TPA metagenomics assembly of... | reverse complement strand
AAAGAGGGAGCCTTTCGCGTCGGCAAAGCTTCCGGCTCAGGTGCAAAGCTTCCGGTTTCGCCAGAGCCTCCCTCACTGAGGGAGGTGGCAAACCCGAAGGGTTTGACGGAAGGAGTCTGCCCCGCCGTTTTTTGCGCCTTTTGGCAGAGATGTCGTTTTCAGGTACGACCTCTTTCCGTGAAAAAAGCATCTCCGAAACGACCGCAGTCGTTTCGGAGATGCAAAATTTAAAATAATTCTTCCGCTGATATTTGCCAAAGCGAACGCGGCGGCAATTCTGAATGGTTTCTCTGTCAAACCGTGTCGTTTTGTGGTACAATAAAAACGTATTCTGATGTGAACAGGAAAGGACGTTTCCATGCAGCTGTTTGAACTGGTGTCCCCGCGGCTGTTCCGCCCGCTGGCGGGGCCGAACCGGGCTTTTTATGCGGAATTGCTGCTTCTGCTCTGGGAGGAGTGCCGCCACACGGCGGATTACAGCATTTCCCGTGCGGAGGCCGTCTGGCGTGCCGAGGATTACTTTGCCGCACTGGCAAAGCCCCTTGCGCTGGATGCCGACGGTGCGGGCGATGAAGAAGAGCAGCCCACCCGCGACCCTCACACGCTGGCCGTGGGCTTTCTGCTGCGGCTGCGCCGCACCGGCTGGCTGGAAGAGCAGCCCGGCAGCTACGAGGGGGAAGCGTCCCTTGCCTTTGTGCCGGAGGTAACGCCGCTGCTGGAAGCGCTGGAAGAAATATTGAACCCCGCGTAGTTACCTATACCGGAAAGCTGTACAAGGCATGGCAGCTGCTGGGCAGCATCGGGCAGGAAAAAAGCCCCTATGAGAACGTTCTGCGGGAGGTGGACGCAGACCTTGACGCGCTGAACCGCTCCCTCCGGGCACTCAATGCCTCCATCGGCCACTATATCGACCGGCTCACCCGCAACCGCACCCCGCAGGAGGTGCTGGAACTGTTCGACCAGTACGAGGAAAAGGTGGTGGCGGCGGCCTATCACCGCTTCAAGACCAGCGACAACCTGTTCAACTACCGCGCCTATCTGGAAGAGGAGCTGGACGACTGCGAGGAGAACTACCTGCCGCAGCTGGCCTTTGATTATGCCCGGGTGGAGCGCTGCGCCCCGAACGAAGCGACACCTGCCGTGCGTGCACTCATCCAGAAGCAGCGGGACGCGCTGGAAGAGATGAGCCTGCTCATGCGCGAGATCGATGCAAGCCACATCCGCTACCGCAAGCGGGCTGTGCAGCGGGCACAGTTCCTGCTGCTGAGCGACCGTTCTTCGCAGGGCAGCGTCACCGCCCTGCTGCGCCGCTATGCCGAGGACATCCGCACCCCGGAGCAGCTGTTTGAGCCGGACGACGGCCCGGTGGCAAAGCGGCTGCATCTGTACCCGGCGGCAGTGTTCGGGGAGAAATTTCTGTACCCGCCCGCTGCCCAGCGCACCGCCGAGCCGCTGGCCCCGGTGCGCGCCGAAGTGTTCGATCCGGAACAGCTCAAAAAAGAGCAGCAATTGCTGCTGGATTACGCCCGCCTTGCCGTCACCGAAGAGAACGTGGGCTTGTTGGTCCGGCAGGCCCTTGCCGCCCGTCCGCAAGTGAACGCGTCGGTGCTGGCAGAGGAATACCCGAACGATTTTGCCCGCATCATCGGCCTGCACACCTACTCGCAGTCGCCGCACCGGGATTATGACATTCAGCTCACCGGCAATTGGGTGGAGCGCGGCGGTTTCCGCTTTGAGGACTTTGTCCTCACCCGCCGCAGGGAGGAAGAAAATGGCAACCATTAACATGCTGGAAGAAACCGCGAATTACCTGCTGAACCACTGCTTCGTGCTGGGCGGCGTGGAGGATCAGCGGGCAAAATATCTTTATGTGCAGGACCATCTGGACGAAGTCCGTGCCGTGTTCGCGCCGCTGGGCTATTCGGTGCTGCTGTACCCGGCACCCCTGCAGGCGGCGGCGCTGGTCAATGGCCACGAGGGCAGTCAGGCTCGGCTGCTGAAATACGAGAGCATCCTGCTGCTGGTGCTGCGCCTTTTGTACCTGCAAAAGCGCGAGAGCCTTGCGGCCAATGCCGACGAAGTGCTGGTGACGGTGGAAGAGGTGCAGACCGAACTGCAGAAGATGAATCTGCCCCGCCGTCTGGACCAGAAAACGCTGGAAAACCTCATGCGCACCCTGCGTCGGTACAATCTGGCGCGGCCTGTGGGGCGGCTTTCCGGGCTGGAAAGCCGCATTGAAGTATTTCCCACCGTGCTGCTGGCCCTGCCGGATGCCGACCTTGCGGATGCAGCGGCAGAATCTGCCCGCACCCGCACAGAGCTTGGCCTTTATGAACGACCCGGAAGAAGCAGGGGAGGGTGAAGAATGATCGAACTCAAACGGCTGAAGCTTATCAACTGGCACAACTTTGAAAATGTCACCTTCGACTGCGCACGGCTCACCTATATGATCGGCGTGAACGCCGTGGGCAAGACCACCATTCTGGATGCCATCCGCTACTGCCTGACCACCAACCGCAATTTCAATGCGCTGGGCAATAAAAAGAGCGGCCGCACCCTGCAGGGTTCGGTGCACGCAAAGCAGCGCGGTGAGAACGCCTACCGCCGCCCGGGCCATACCGTGGCCTACATCGGGGCGGAGTTCTGGGACAGCGTCAAGCGCACCCCCTTCGTCATCGCGGTGCGGGTGGAGTCCGAAGGCCCCATGCAGGAGCTGCACCCCGGCGATCAGACATGGTATCTTTCGGAGGACGGCTGCACGCTGGAACAGCTGCCCTTCATCGACCCCAAGACCGGTGCACCCAGCGCAAAGGAGGACTTCAAGCCCGCAACGGGCCGTCTCTCCTACACCCGCAGCCCCAGCGAAGCGCGGGACCGCATCTGCCGTGCGCTGGGCATCGGGCGCGCCTCCAGCCCCTTGGGCAAAAAGTTCAATGAGGTGTTCCAGATGGGCACCAGCATGGACGAGATCCCCAACTTCCGGGAGTTTTTGTACCAATACATCCTGCCCCAGCCGGAGCTGGATCTGGACGCTTTGCAGGGCGACCGGCTGGAACTGGAAAATCTGCACGCCGTGCTGGCCGAAGCACAGACCCGCGCCGACGCGCTGGAAGAGATCGTGGATTTTGGCCGCGAAGCTGCCGAAAAGCAGACCCAGACCCTTGTGAACCGGGGCGCGGCGCTGCTGGCCCGCGCCGCTGCCGACGGCAGCGAACAGACCGTCTGGCAGGAGCATCTGGATGCGGGCCGCCGCCAGCTGGACGGGCTGAACGCCCGCTATGCCGAGGCCAAAAATGCCGAAGCGGAAGCCCGCCGGGCCTATCTTTCCGCCCACGGTGCTGCCAGCGCCAGCGGCGAGGGCCGGGCACTGGATGCCCTGACCGAGGAGCTTTCCCGCCGCAAAACGGCGCTGGATACCGCCGCACACAAAGCCGAAAACGGCAGAAAGTGCCCTTGCCCGCACCCAGAGCTTGCTGGCTGTGCTGCGCCGCAGCGGCTTTGCTGCCGGCATCAAGGCCGAAGAGCTGACGGCGGACACTCTGCCGCAGCTCACCGCATGGCTCTCCGCGCAGGAAAAACCGCTGGAGGAAGCCTATTTTGCTGCCCGCCAGAACACCGCTGCTTTGCAGAAGGAGCAGGCCGGCAAGCGCGCCGAGCTGGATGCGGTGTCCGGCGGCAAGTGGGTCTACCCCCACGGCGATGCCGCCACCCGGGTGCGGGATGCCGTGAATGCGGAACTCAAGAGCCGGGGCATGCAGCCGGATGCGAAAATTTTCTGTGAACTGTTGAACGTGGAGGACGAAAGCTGGCAGGACTGCGTGGAAGCCTGCCTTGGCGACCGCCGCTTTGATATCCTTGTGCCGCCCGCCCACTACGAAGCCGCCAAAAGTGCCTTTGTGGCCCTGAAGGACAAGGTAGGCCCCATCAGCCTGCTGGACACCCCGGGCATCCGCAAGGCCAACCGCCGCGCCGACAAGTACGGCCCGGACAGCCTTGCCGCGCAGGTGAGCAGCGAAAACCCGCTGGCTGCACAGTATGCCCAGACCATTCTGGGCCGCATCGTCTGCTGCGACACCCCCGATACGCTGGAACAGTACCCGGACAGCGCCACCCGCGACCTTCTGCGCCACCACCCCTTCCGGCTGGAACGGCTGCGCACTCCCCAGCGGTATATCGGTCTGGACGCACGCCGCGCCCGCGCCGGGGCGCTGGCGGCCGAGCTGGAAGCTCTGGGGGAAAAGCGCCCGTGCTGCCGCCCAGACAGAACAGAACCTGAAAGCCGCCTATAACCAGTACCAGACCCTGCTGCGGGGGCACGGCACTGGACGAGCTGACTGCGCTGTGGGATGCCCGTGCCGCACTGACTGCCGCACAGAATGCTGTGACCGAACAGGAAGCAAAGCTCACCGAGTGCCGCGAGAACCCGCTCCTGCAGCAGCTTTACAAGGAGGAAGAAGCCCGCGAAGCCGCATGGGAGGCTGCCCGCGCCGCCGTGGAGCAGGCGGGCGGCGACATCCGCGTGTGCCAAAAGCAGATCGCCTCCTGCGAAGCAGAGCAGAAAAAGGCAGGGGAAACGGCACAGCAGAGCGCCGATGCTGCCCGGAGCTTCTTTGCGGCGCACCCGCTGGTGGAGCCGCTGGCCCGCACCCGGATGCTGGCGCTGGCCCCGGCAGATAAGCCCCGCGCCGCCGCACAGGCTGCGGAAAAGGCGCAGGCCAAGCTGGACGATGCGCTGGCCGTCTATCTGACCGGCACGCTGGAACCGGCCCAGAAAGCCTACAACGAGCACTATGTGTGCGATTATCCGCTGGGGCTTGCGGGGTTGGACCAGTACCGCGCCCAGCACGAGAGCCTTGTGCGCATCGATCTGGAACGCTACGCCGCCCGTCTGGAGCAGGCGCAGCGGGACTGCAAGGACCGCTTCCGCAAGGATATCCTGTTCCGCATGAAGGACGATATCTTCAACGCCCGGCGGCAGTTCCGGGAGCTGAACAAGGTGATGGAACAGCTGACCTACGGCGAGGAGGTCTACCGCTTTGAGCTGGAGCCCAGCCGCGACCCGCAGCTGGCGGCCTTCTATCAGGTCATCGTGGACAAGGGCAACCAGCAGATGACCGAGGGCGACTCGCTGGACAACCTTGCCGCCACCGCCGACCCTGCTTATGAGCGTCAGGTGGACGAGCTGATGGAAAAAATCATGGCGGATGTGGACGAGAACACCCGCGCCCGGCAGGAGGGCCGCACCGGCGGCGTGACCCTGTCGGACTATGTGGACTACCGCACCTATCTGGACTATGACATCAAGGTGACGAACCGGGTCACCGGCCAGCAGGCGTACCTGTCCCGCGTCAGCCGCGACTCCTCCGGCGGCGAGAATCAGGCCCCCTTCTATGTGGCCATCTGCGCCAGCCTTCTGCAAATTTATGAGAAGAGCGAGAACAGCATCCGCCTTGTGCTGCTGGACGAAGCCTTCAGCAAGATGACCAGCGACCGCATCCGCCCCATGATGGAGCTGTTCCGCCGCCTGCAGCTGCAGGTGCTGCTCATCTCCACCGTGGAAAAGAGTACCGCCATCCAGCCCTACTGCGACATCACCTACTCCATCGTCCGCCACGGCGACGCTAACGCAATAGCGCCCGTTTGTCCGCCTTGCGGTGGAATGATGTGCGCATTGTATGCGCAATGATGTCTGCCTGCGGGGCATGATAGAATGTGCGATAGCACACATCATTTTGCGCAGCAACCTCATTTCTGCGCAGCAGAACATCATAAAAAAAAGAAGACACGCATCTGCGTGCTTCTTTTTTATTGCTACCGTCAGCGGCAGCACATCTTCGTCTTCGTTGATCTCTTCCATCATCCCGTCCGCAAAGTACCAGCCTCTGCCGTACAGCGCCTCGCTGCCGTCGGCGCACAGGATATACGAGCCGTCCGGCAAAGCGAGAAAATGCCGCTTTTTGCTATCGGCAAGGGCGATATCCTCCACCTTCTGTCCGTCCAGCACATGATCCCGGATGAACTGGTAGTGGGGCAGGATGCGGGTCTCGGTCAGGCCAAGGCCGTTCATCCAGCGGGAGTAGTGCGGGTCGGCGGCTTCGCCCGGTTCCTCGGGCGCGGCGTACACGATGTGGGCGGCGTTCATGCTGCCGGCACTCACGCCCAGCACGATGCCGTGGTAGTTATGGAACAGCCCCGGCAGGCCCAGCTGAGCAAAAAAGTGGTTCTGGGTGGGCACGTGCCCGCCGCACAGCATCACAAAGCCGCTCTGGGGCAGAAGAGAACCGATCTCCTCGGCATTGCGGGCATCGCAGGGGATGAGCGCCGTCAGGGGCAGGTGGGCGTTCGCAAAGCTCTGAGCAAACACCCGGCACATCTCGTCGTTCTGCTCGTAGGCATAGGGGTCTGCCGCAATGGCAAGGCCCAGCACGGCGTGATCCGGCCAGACGGCCCGCAGGTTCGCCACAAAGTGGTTGCGCGTGTCCAGCACCGGAATATCCGGCCCCGGCTCAAAGGGGCAGCCGCTGGGGCTGCTGGTCAAAAACAATGTCATAATGATTCCTCATAAAAAGTGAATAAAGGCTGTGTCCATTTTAACACGATTTTGCTGCCAGCGGCAGAGCCAGAATCACCAAAAAAATCCCCCGCTTTTCGCCGTTTCGCAGAAAGCAGGGGATCTTATCATGCCTTGCGGTAATGGAACACCTTGTCCTTGGTGAGGAGCATGGCAGCGCTCACGGCCAGAGCCGCCAGCTCGGCGGCGGTGACGGCCAGCCAGATGCCGTCGATGCCCAGCAGCAGCGGCAGCAGGAGAATGGCGATCACCTGAAACGCCAGCGTGCGCAAAAAAGAGATCAGCGCGCTGGTCACGCCGTCGCCCAGCGCCGTGAAGAAGGAGGACGCATACACGTTGAAGCCCATGATGAGGAAGCTCAGCGCATACAGCCGGAAGGCCCGGCTGGTCAGGGCCAGCAATTCCGCATCGTAGCCCACGAAAATGCGCGCTACACAGGGGATGATGAACATGGAAGCCAGCGTCAGGGTTACGGCCACCACGGCGATGAGCCGCAGGCTCTTGCGGTAGAGGTTGTGCACCTCGGCATGGTTGCGGGCACCGTAGTGGAAGCTGACGATGGGCGCACTGCCCACGGCATAGCCCACGAACACCGCCACGAACAGGAAGGCCGCGTACATGATGACGCCGTAGGCGGCCACGCCGTTCTCACCGGCCAGACGCAGCAGCTGGTAGTTGTACAGGATATTGACCAGCGACATGGAAAGGTTGGTCATCAGCTCGGAAGAGCCGTTGATGCAGGCATCCCGCAGTACTTTGCTGTAAAAACTGGTCCTGCACAGGTGCAGGCGGCTGGAGTTGCTGCGGTCGATGAAGTAGAACACCGGCAGTACGCCGCCCACCAGCTGGCTGATAAAGGTGGCAATGGCCGCGCCCTCCACGCCCCAGCCCCAGATACCCACCATCAGCACGTCCAGCACCATGTTGGTGCAGCCCGCGCCCACGGTGAACCAGAAGCCGAGGTGCGGCTTTTCGGCGGTGACGAAAAAGCTCTGGAACATATTCTGCAGCGCAAAGGTGGGCAGGGACACCATCAGGATGCGTCCATAGCGCACCGCGTAGTCCAAAAGCTCCCCTTTGCGCCCAGCAGCACGGCAATGGGCCGCAGGAACACAATGCCCAGCACGGCCAGCACACTGACCGAGACCAGAGCCGCCAGCAGGAACAGGGTGAAATAGCGGTCGGCCTTTTTCTGGTCGCCCTCGCCCAGCGTGATGCCCACGATGGCGCTGCCGCCGGTGCCCAGCATAAAGCCGATGGTGCCCAGCAGCATGGGCAGCGGCATGATGAGGTTGACCGCCGCAAAGGCCGTCTTGCCCACAAAGTTGGAGACACACAGGCCGTCCACGATGCCGTAGATGGAGGTAAACAGCATGGTGCCGATGCAGGGCAGCACGAACCGCAAAAGACGAGGATAGGTGAAGTGGTCGGACAGTTGGATGGGCTGCTTAGACATGGAAACTCCTTTCTGAGGAAAAACAAAAACGGGCCGGATAAATGTCCGCGAGTGCACGCCCGGCCTCGATCTGTTTCGTCACTACGGCAACGAAACCTCCGGCGGGGCGCTGTCTGCACGGCATCTTATCCGGCCCGTTTCAAATTACGTTGAAAACGGTCCTCCGATGAACCGAAAAAGAGCATATCAGAATTTATTTTTGTTGTCAAGGCAGAAAAATCAAAAAAATCGGCATTCGGGGCCAAAATTCATAAACTGTCTCTTTCCAAACGTTTATCAAACCTGCTAGAATGATAAAAGTTTTTTTGGATCCGGAAAGGAGAACTCCTGTTTTGATGAAACGTTTTTATACCGCCATCGTGCGCCGCCGCAGGCTGGTGCTGGCGGTGTTTGCACTGGCGGCTGTGCTGAGCGTGTTCGCTGTGCGTCAGGTAAAGGTGGATTACGATATCAACGACTATCTGCCGCCGGAATCCCCCTCCACCACCGCCATCGAGGTGATGAACGGTGCTTTCACCGGCGGCATCCCCAACATGCGGGTCATGGTGCGGGATGTCACGGTACCGCAGGCGCTGGAGTACAAGGAAAAGCTTGCCGCCATCGATGGAGTGTCCTCCGTTGCATGGCTGGACGACAGTCTGGATGTGACAGTGCCTTTGCAGATGCAGGACACCGCCACGGTGGAGAGCTATTATAAGGATGGCTGCGCCCTGTTCACCGTGACGGTGGAGGACGAGAAGCGTCTGGAAGCCGTGGCTGCCGTGCGGGATCTGATCGGGGAGGGCAACGCGCTGGAGGGCGCGGCGGTCTCCACTGCCGTTGCCACCAACTCCACCGTGACCGAGGTGGCAAAGATCGCCGCCATCGCGGTGGTGTATGTGCTGTTCATCCTGATCCTGACCACCGATTCCTGGGCGGAGCCGCTGCTGGTGCTGACGGGCCTTGGCGCGGCCATCCTGCTCAACAACGGCACGAACCTCATCTTCGGCACCATCTCCTTTGTCACCAATGCGGCGGGCAGCATCCTGCAGCTGGCGGTGTCGCTGGACTACTCGGTGTTCCTGATCCACCGCTTTGCGGAGTGCCGGGCTGAAAACCCGGATGCCAGCCCGGAGGAGTGCATGGTGGATGCCCTGTGCAGATCCACCGGCTCCATCCTGTCCAGCGGCCTGACCACCGTCATCGGTTTTCTGGCACTGGTGCTCATGCAGTTCCAGATCGGCCCGGATCTGGGCCTTGCGCTGGCAAAGGGCGTGGTGCTGAGCCTTGTCACCGTGTTCACCTTTATGCCCGCGCTCACGCTGGCAGCGTATCAATGGATGGATAAGACCCACCACAAGCCCCTGCTGCCCAGTTTTGACAAGTTCGGCCGCTTTGTGGCCCGTATCATGCTGCCCATGGCACTGGTGCTGGTCATCCTGATGGTGCCCAGCTATCTGGCCTCCAACTCGAACCAGTATTACTACGGTGCAGCACACATGTTTGGTGAAAACACCCGTCTGGGTGCGGACACCGCCGCCATCGAGGAGACCTTTGGCCGCAGCGACACCTACGTTGTACTGGTGCCGGAGGGCGACACCGCCACGCAGCAAAAGCTTTCGGATGCACTGCACGCCATCCCGGAGGTGACCGGCATCCTTTCCTATGTGGACAACGCAGGCGCGTCCATTCCGCCGGAGTTCGTGCCCGGGGATACGCTGGGGCTGTTGGTCTCCGGCGGCTACACCCGCATGGTGCTTACGGTGGATGCCGACACCGAGGGCGATGGGCCTTTGCGCTGGTGGAGCGGGTGCGCGCCACGGTGCAGCAATATTACCCGGACAATTATTATCTGGCCGGTCAGGGCGTGAGCACCTATGACCTGATGGACACCATCACGGCCGACATGGTCAAGGTGAACCTGCTGGCCATCGGCGCAGTGTTCCTGATCCTGCTCCTCATGAAGCGCCAGCTGCTTTTGCCCATCATTCTGGTGCTCAGCATCGAGACCGCCATCTGGATCAATCTGGCCATTCCGTACTTCCGGGGCCAGTACGTGTTCTACATTGCCTATCTCATCATCAGCTCGGTGCAGCTGGGTGCTACGGTGGATTACGCCATCCTCTTCTCCGACCGCTATCAGGAGTTTCGCGAGACGCTGGGCCGCAAAGAAGCCGTTGCGGCCACGGTGTCCGCTGTGACCACCTCGGTCAGCACCACCGGCAGCGCCATGGCAGTGGTGGGCTTCCTGATGGGAGCCATTTCCACAAACCAGCTGCTGGGCCAGCTGGGCAATTTTCTGGGCGTGGGCAGTCTGGTGTCGCTGGCCATCGTGCTTTCGGCACTGCCGGGCTTTTTGTATCTGGCCGACCCGCTCATTATAAAAAAGAAAAGACAGCCGAAGGAGGCTTGACCGAGATGAAACATCGATTTGTGCGCCGGGTGTCGGCGCTGGCGCTGGCAGGCTGCCTGCTGGCGGGCAGCAGTCTGCCAGCTTTTGCAGCAGCCTCCGCTGCCAAGGAAGAGGTCATTTATGCAAATCTTACGGCCTCCGGTGCTGTGACCGGCGTGTACGCCGTGAACAATTTTTCCGTGCAGGCGGGGGACACCGTTGCGGACCACGGCAGCTACACTGCCGTGCGCAACATGACCACGAGCGATGCCGTGGAGCAGAGCGGCGATACGGTCACGGTGCATGTGACCGAGGACGGCAAGCTCTATTATGAGGGCACCATGGACGCCGCCACGGCCCTGCCATGGGTGGTAAAGCTGACCTATACGCTGGACGGGGCAGAAATCAGCCCCGACGAGCTGGGCGGCAAAAGCGGTGCCCTTTCCATCCGGCTGCAGGTGAGCCGCAACCCGGACTGCACCGGCAGCTTTTTTGACGACTACGCGCTGCAGGTGACCATGAGTCTGGACACCGGCCTTGCCCGGAACATCAGCGCGCCGGGCGCTACGGTGGCGAATGTGGGCAGCAAAAAGCAGCTTTCCTACATCCTGCTGCCGGGCGCGGACAGCGACGTGACCGTCACCGCCGATGTGACGAATTTTGCCATGGACGCCGTTTCCCTGAACGGCGTGCGGCTGAACCTGAACCTCGACCTCGGGGATATGGACCTGACCGGGATGCTGGAACAGCTGCAGAGCGGCTCTGTTCAGCTGGACGATGGTGCCAACGCGCTGGCAGACGGCATTGCGCAGGTGCAGGCGGGCATCGACACTCTGAACGGCAATTCCGGTGCCTTGACCGGCGGCTCAGCCCGGGTGCGTGCCGCCCTCACCCAGATGCAGACCGCGCTGAACGGCATCTCTGCCTCCACCGACGAGCTGAACACCCTGCTGGATGCCTCCACCCAGATCCGGGACGGCATTGCCCGGCTGGATGAGGGCGCGGCACAGCTGGAGCAGCAGGTGAGCTTTGAAGCCTACAAGGCCATCCTGAAAGAGAACGGCCTTGACCTTGACGTGGTAAAGGAGGGCAACGCCAAGGCCATCCAGCAGCTGCAGGGCATGGTGTGGATGATGCCGCAGCTCAAGGATGTGATCCTGCTTTTGCAGGGGTCTACGGCCAACATCGATGCCATGCAGACCTATCTCGACACCGTGAACGGCGGCATCGCCCAGCTGCACGAGGGCAGCAGCACCCTGAACGGCAGCTACGGCGAGTTTGATGCCGGGGTGCGTCAGCTGGCCGGTGTGCTTACTGGGATGCTGGGCAATCTCTCGGTGCTCACCGACGGCGTGAACCAGCTTGCCGCCCAGTACGTCCAGCTGGACGACGGCCTGAACGCCTACACCGACGGTGTAGCCCAGCTGAAGGCGGGCGTTGCGCAGCTGGCGGAGGGTGCTGCACAGCTGACCGGCGGCACTGGCGAGCTGCGCAGCAGCGTTTCCGGCATCGACATGGGTGCCCAGCTGGACGGCCTGCTGAACAGTCTTTCCGGCGGCGGGGAGGTGCAGAGCTTCACCTCGGCAGAGAACACCGAGGTGGGCGCGGTGCAGTTTGCGCTGCAGACCACTGCCATCACAGCCCCGGCCCCGGCAGCCCAGCCGGAACCGGCGGCTGTGACCCTGACCTTCTGGCAGAAGCTGCTCAAGCTGTTTGGGCTGTATAAAGGCTGATTTTTATGATACGGGAGATGCTTCCCGCACAGAGCGTAGTCGCGTGTTTAAAGTTTCATGCCTTTTGCAAAATGCATCGCCGCCGGGTATGTTCTCTTTTGCGTGCCAAAAGAGAACCAGAAAGGACGGCGGTGCCCGCAGGGCATGAAAGCCCCAGTGGGGCTTTTAAGCCGCAGACCGGTTTGCGTAGCAAATACCGCGCGTTCAGCGCGGCAAGGTCTCCGCTACTTTCGAGGCGCGGGAGGCACGAACTAGGGGCTACACGCCCCTAGTAACCCCAAAGAAGATGGGCTCCATACAAAAAATCCAAGTCGCTCCGCTAGAGGAGTTTTTTGTGTTCCGCCGATTTTCAAGGCCCCTCAGCCGCTGCTGCGGCAGCTCCCCGCAGGGGAGCAGGCGCGCTCGTAAGCTTTGTACTCGAGCCAGTAACTTTGCCGCCCAGTCCTCTCCCGTGAAAAGCGAAAGCCGGAAAATCCGCAGATTTTCCGGCTTTCTTTCTATAAAAATAATCGTTCCGCTAAAGATGCCCAGAGCGAAGCGGAGGGCATTTTAAATCGTTTTTGCGAACATCATTCAAAATGATATTCCACCAGTTCGCAGTTTCTGATGCCCGCAGCTGCGTATTCCTCGTTGGTCATATCGTAGAAATAGGACTGTACCACCCGGGCGATGCCGTTATGGGCTACCAGCAGATAGGTCTTGCTGGTGTCGGCCTTCAGCTCGTCCAGCAGGTTGTAGATGCGCTGGGCCAGCTGCATCATGCTCTCGCCGCCGTCGTAGCGGTCGGCGAAGTGGGTCTTGGAAATGCGGAACTCGCCGCCGTTGCGGGGCGTGCCCTCGTATTTGCCAAAGCACTGCTCCCGCAGGCGCGGCTCACACCGGGCGGGCAGGCCGGTGGCCTCGGCAATGGCCATGGCGGTGTCGGCGGCGCGGGACAGGGGAGAGTACAGGATCTCATCGATGTGCACCCCGCTGGCTTTGACGGCTTCGCCCAGCTTCCGGGCCTGCTGGCGGCCCCGCTCGGTGAGGGGGCTGTCGGTCATGCCGCAGATCTTGTTTTCAACGTTCCAGACGGTCTCTCCGTGGCGGGTGAAATAAAGCGTATGCATGGGTGGCTCCTTACTGGTCGTATCCCGCCTCGATCTCGCGGATGCGGGTGTAGAAAAAGTCGTTGGCAGGGGTGGGCATCCCGTACTTCTTGGCCCGCTGGCGCACCACACCGGCAAACTCCTCCACCTCGGTGGGGCGCTTTGCCAGCACATCCTGCCGCATGCTGGGCATGCCCTCGGGGTTAAAGGTGGGCATCATGGCATCGATGAACTGCACATCATTGTCCGGCGGCAGGGGCACGCCCTCAAGGTTCGCCAGCCGGATGACCTCCTGCATGGCCGCGCGCATCATGTCCTGTGCTTCGCCGGGCTGGCGCAGGCCGCCGTAGGGCTGATCAAAGGCGGCTGCGGCCTGATTCAGGCCGTCATTCACCATCAGCTTGTTCCACTGCTTGTAAAGGATATCCCCACAGGGCTCGTTGGCAATGCCGCACTCGTCCAGATAGTCAGCCACGGCCTGCACGCGGTCGGTCATCTCGCCGCTGCACTCACCGAACTGGATCTTGCCCGCCTGATTGAACACCAGCGTGCGCCCGGTGCGGGTGGCGTCCATGCCGATGGCAACGCTCCACAGGGTGTGGCCGGGATAGGCTGCGTCAATGTGCTCCTCGCTGGTGATGCCGTTCAGCACGCTGAGGATCACGGTGTCCGGCCCTACGAACTTTGCAATGTCCTGAATGGCCTGTTCCAGCACCGTAGCCTTGACGGCCACCAGAAGCAGGTCTACCGGTTTGCCCTCGGCAGGGGTGACGTAACGGAAGCTGCACACTTCGCCGTTGCAGACGACCGGTTCGGCAGAGTAGCGGGCAATGCGGTCCTCATCGGCAATGACCTGCACGCCGGGCATTTTGCGGCCGAACAGGATGCCCAGTGCGCCCAGACCGATCAGGGCCGAGGTTTTGATCTTTTTCATAAGTTCCTCCTGCATTTTATGCTTTTTTCAGCGTTCCGTCTGCGGTCAGGACGACCGTGCTGCCCTCGTCGATGCCAAGGCGGGTGAGCTCTTTGTCCGGGTAGGGCAGGGTGCGCCGCTCCCCGGCGGGATCGGCCAGCGTGACATCGCACAGCACCGGCTGACCGGCGGGCAGCTCCTCACAGCCGTACATCTGCTCTTCAATGCGCAGAACGCGGTAGGTAGTCTCCATAGCAGCTAAACTCCTTTTTGTAAATACAGCATTTTTATTATAAAGCTCTGCGCGGGGCGCGTCAACCGCATTTGGCTTGACAGTCGGCCGCCCGGCTTGATAAAATAGGAATGATTTTTGGAACAGGGGGCAGTCACATGAATATTACGGAACTGCGTTATCTGGTGGCCATCCGCAAGTGGGGCTCCGTGAGCGCGGCGGCAAAGCAGCTGTATGCGGCCCAGCCCAATGTGAGCAAGGCGCTCAAGAATCTGGAAGAGGAATACGGCATCCGCATCTTTGAGCGCTCGTCCACCGGCATGATCCCCACCGAACAGGGACGGCATTTTATCCGGCAGGCAGAGCGGGTGCTGGACGAGGTGGACCGGCTGGATCTGGATGCCCGCAGCCGGCAGAGCAGCTGTGCGGAGCTGCGGGTGGTGCTGCCCCACGCCACCTATGCTTCCTACGCGACGGTGGATTTTTTGCAGCAGATGGCAGACAGCCAGCAGCTGCGGGTGCATATCCGGGAATCCGGCTCCATGGAAGCGCTGGACCATGTACTGCGGCGGGGCTATCATCTGGCCCTGCTGCGCTACGCGGAGGAGGATGAGGATTATTACCGCCGCTACTGCGACCGTCACGGCCTGCACCGGGAGCCGGTGATGGAGTTTGAATACCGGCTGCTGACCAACCGCGAAGGCCCGCTGGCAAAGTGCGAAGTGACCGACATCACCCAGCTGAACAGCTATATGGAAGTCCTGCACGGTGATTTCCAGCTGCCCGGCGGTGAGGACAGCGGCCTGCGCTGGCATACGAACCCGAACCGCCGCATCCATGTGTATGAGCGGTGCAGCCAGTTTTCTATCCTGCAGAACCTGCCCAATGCCTATATGTGGGCTTCGCCCATGCCAAAGCGGGCGCTGGAACAATACCATCTGGTGCTCAGGAAAATGCCCGGCCCAGCGCCAGCGCATGAAGGATGTTCTGGTCTATCCGGACAGGGGGACCCTGCGCCCGGAAGAGCAGACCTTTGTGCAGCTGCTGCACAAGCAGGCGGCGCTGACCGTGAAATGACCGCCGAAACCGGTTAAGAACTGGCAAAACATCGGAATGCGGAAAAACCGGAAAGCAAAGGAATTTGGCCGACAGCCGCAGTGCTTTATGCGCTGCAGCTGTCTTTTTGTTGATAAATCGAGCGAAAAAGAGACGAAACATCGGCTAAAAAACTTTGCGGCTATATGGTCTTTGATATGCCCCCATACCAGAAGCATATTATCACTTTTATGAAAAATATGTTAACATAGACCCAGAAAGCTGGCCGGGATGAATGGAAAATATGGAAAATGCTTCCATGATTCCGGCACAAAGAAAAAGGAGGTTTCTGGTATGATCAGTTTCTTACTCTGTCTGGCGATCCTGATCGTGGGCTACTTTGTCTATGGTAAGATCGTGGACAACACCTTCGGCCCGGACGACCGTGAAACGCCTGCTGTGCGCATCAATGACGGCGTGGACTACGTTGTGATGCCCCAGTGGAAGCTGTTCCTCGTTCAGCTGCTGAACATCGCCGGCCTTGGCCCCATCTTTGGTGCCATGCAGGGCGCATTGTGGGGCCCGGTGGTCTTTTTGTGGATCACCTTCGGCACCATCTTTGCAGGCGGCGTGCACGACTACTTCTCCGGCATGATGAGCGAGCGCAACGACGGCGCTTCCATCGCCGAGATCACCGGCAAGTACTTAGGCCCTGTGATGCAGAACGTCATGCGCGTGTTCTCGGTGGTGCTGCTCATCATGGTGGGTACTGTGTTCGCGGTGGGTCCCGCAGGCCTGATCGTGGAGCTGTGCAGTCAGAGCGGCGCTTCCGGCGTGCTCACCTCGCTGCTGTTCTGGCTCATCATTATTCTGGTGTACTACTTTATTGCAACCTTTATCTCCATTGATGCCGTCATTGGCAAGATCTACCCCATCTTTGGCATCTGCCTGATCATCATGGCCATCGGTGTCATCTTCGGTATCTTCACCAATCCCGCCTACACCATCCCGGAGATCTGGGATCACTTTGGCAGCATGCATCCGTCGGGCACTCCCATCTGGAGCTTCATGTTCATCACGGTGGCCTGCGGTGCGATCTCCGGCTTCCACTCCACCCAGTCGCCTCTGATGGCTCGCTGCATGAAGAGTGAGAAGCAGGGCCACTTCGTGTTCTACGGCGCAATGGTCTGCGAGGGCGTTATCGCTCTGATCTGGGCCGCTGCTGGCTGCAGCCTGTACGAGGTGACCGGCGGCCTGAACACCGGTCTGGCCGAAGCACTGGCCATGGGCCAGTCCAAGGCTATTTATGATGTCTGCTCCAAGACCATGGGCGGCGTGGGCATCGCACTGGCAATGGTCGGCGTTGTGGTGTGCCCCATCACCTCCGGCGATACCGCGTTCCGTTCCGCTCGTCTGACTCTGGCCGACTGGTTCAAGATCGATCAGGACAGCTACGCAAACCGCCTGAAGCTCTGTGTTCCTGTGCTGGGCGTTGGTGCTTTCCTGGGCATCGGCAACGCACTGGGCTTCATCAACTACACCGTGATCTGGCGCTACTTCAGCTGGACCAACCAGACGCTGGCTATGATCGTTCTGTGGGCTGCATCCATGTACCTGTTCAAGGAGAAGAAGAACTACTGGATCACCGCTGTGCCCGCTACCTTCATGAGCGCTGTGTCCTGCACCTACTTCGTGCTGGCACCTGAGTGCCTGGGCAAGATGATCAATACTTACGCAGACGGCAAGCTGGTCGCTTACAACACTGCCGTTGCATACCCCATCGGCATCATCTTTGCAATCGCCATGCTGGCACTCTTCATCCATGCCACCAAGAAGCACACCGCTTCTCAGAAGGCATAAGGATGTCTGCCGCACCGCATAAGCCTTAAACTCTGACACCCCCGCCGCTGCACCCCGCAGTGACGGGGGTGTTTTGACATAACAGACAAACCTTTTGTGCAAATCTTAGCAGCAGAAGGGGTTGCATTTTGAGGGCTGCAGTGCGAAAATAGAACCGGTGATTTTATTTGGAATGGCTGCAGCATCTGCGGCTGGACCGGAAACTAACAGTAAAGAAGGGAACTTCCATGATCTTCAAACCTGCACAGCTGGGTATGGCAAAGCTTGATAAACAGGAGCTGGTGGAGGACAGAAAGTCCTGCAAAAAGATCGGCCCCTGCGGCGTTGGCAAAAAAGGCGCTGTACCTCAACAGCTTTTACATCGATCGCCGCTATTATCTGCCCTATGGCAGCATCAGCCGCGTGTTCAAGCGGGTGGCTATGAGCTCCGGCGGCTTTACCGGCAAGGGCATGTTTGCCTCCATGGCCTACCTTGTGGTGGAGTACGATGGCGGCAAGCAGAAGCAGTGCAACTTCAAGGACGAGCGGGATGTGGACAAGCTGCTGGAGGTGCTGGCCAAAGAGCAGCCGCAGATCCATCTGCTCAGCGCAGCCGGTGAACAGATGCTGCAGAAGAAGGAAGCCGAAAAGGCCTCCCGCAAGCTGCCGGAAAGCGAGCTGACCGACGATGCCCGTCACAGCATCACCGTGCTGCGCAGGGCAAAGGAATATCTGGAAGCAAAGCCGGAAATCGCCGATGAGCTGAGTGCAGCCGAGCGCCGCAAGCGCGCCCAGCTGCAAAGCAAGCCGGTGTACCGCTATGTGGCACTTGCCATCTTTGTTATGGGCATCGTCTCCGCGGCCTACGGCCTGTATGCCGTTACCACCCACACCGGCGGCTATGGCATCTACTTTGCACTGTTTGGCTTTGCAGCCATCTTCCTGTTCTCCAGCTACAACATGCTGCCCACTGCCCACAACAACCACAGCGCCATCATGAAGCGGGCCGAGAAGGCCGAAACTGCTATGGCAGAATACGTGAAGCACTACCCGAACGGTGCCTTCCCGGTGCCCAGCCATTACGCACATCCCATCGTGCTCAAGCAGATGGCCGATGCCATCGAAGAGGGCCGCGCCGTCACCGTGCCGGAGGCTTTGACTGCCGTGGAAAACCGCCTGAAGTCCCTGAACGCAGATGTGCAGGTGGAACAGGAGGAATACGACGAGGTGGTGGTCATCAAGGCGATGTTCCTGAACCACGATTATCAGTAAAAAGCAAGCAAAGAGGGCTTTTCCTTCGGGAAAGGCCCTTTTGCTTTGCCTAACTTCTTGCACAGCAGAATCGTTCGTTTTATAATGAAAAAGGAGAGTCTTTACACCCACGAGTGGAGGAAACAGCTATGGATATGGTCACCCTTGGCAGCACCGGCATCACGGTGAACAAAAATGGCTTCGGCGCACTGCCCATCCAGCGCATCTCGCAGGAAGATGCCGTCTATCTGGCCCGCAAGGCTTACAAGGCAGGCATCCGCTTTTTTGATACCGCCCGCGCCTACACCGACAGCGAGGTGAAGCTGGGCGAAGCCTTTGACGGCATCCGCACGGAAGTATATATCGCCACCAAAACGGCAGCGCAGAACGCAGAGGACTTTTGGAAGGATCTGCACACCTCACTCACCAACCTGCGCACCGATTACATTGACCTGTACCAGTTCCATAATCCCGCATTCTGCCCGAAGCCAGGCGACGGCTCCGGCCTCTACGAGGCTATGCAGGAGGCCCAAACCAAGGGCATGATCCGGCATATCGGCATCACCAACCACCGCCTGAAGGTGGCCCACGAGGCCATTGACAGCGGTTTGTACGAGACGCTGCAGTTCCCGTTCAGCTATATCTCCGGTGAGCAGGAGTTGGAATTGGTGAACAAGTGCAAGGCGGCAAATATGGGCTTTATCGCCATGAAGGGCCTGTCCGGTGGACTGATCACCAACAGTGCCGCAGCCTATGCCTTTGAGGCGCAGTTCGATGGAGTTCTGCCCATCTGGGGCGTGCAGCGTGAAAGGGAACTGGACGAGTTCCTCTCCTATATCGACAACCCGCCGCGCATGACCGACGACATCCGTGCCGTCATTGAGGGGGATCGTGCCGAGCTGTGCGGCGAGTTCTGCCGCGGCTGCGGCTATTGTATGCCCTGCCCGGCAGGCATCGAGATCAACAACTGCGCCCGCATGAGCCTGCTGCTGCGGCGTTCGCCCTCGGCAGAGCATCTCAGCCCCGCAGGTCAGGCCAAGATGAAAAAGATCGAGGGCTGCCTGCACTGCAACCGGTGCAAGGCCAGGTGCCCATATGGTCTGGATACCCCCGCCCTGCTGGCCCGCAACTATGAGGATTACAAGCGCGTTCTGGCCGGTGAAGTAAAAGTTCAGTAACACAAAAGCTCCTGCCCATTCAGACAGGAGCTTTTGTGCTTTATGCGGCAGCTTTTGGCTGCTCAAAAATCCTCATCGATTCCTTATAGCAGTGTGCGAAGTACACGATCTCGGCAAGGGCGGTCAGCGCCCAGCTGCAGGGGTACAGTGCGTACAGCGAGGGAATGGTGTGAAAGTGCGCAAAGATGGTGTATACCCAGATCACCCGGAACACGCAGGAACCCATTACCACAATAATGGTGGGCACCACAGTCTTGCCAAGTCCGCGGGAAGCGGCGATGGTGCAATCCATAAAGGCGGAGATGCAGTAGGCAAAGCCCATCACGCCCACGCGCTTCATGCCGGCATCAATGACGGCGCTCTCGGTGGTGAACAGGGCAAGGAAGGTGCGGCCAAAGAGGAACAGGCTTCCGCCCAGGATCAGGCCCACACCAAAGGAGTAGGCCAGACTGATGAAATAACTCTTCTTTACGCGGTCCGGCTTGCCAGCGCCGTAGTTCTGGCTCATAAAGCTTGCACAGGCCATATAGAATGCGGCCATGCAGTCGTAGATCATGGCATCGGCATTGGCGGCGGCGCGTTGCCCTTGACCATGAGAGAGTCGAAGGGAGTTGACCCCCTGCCTGAATGAACAGGTTTGCAATGGCGAAAATTGGCATTCTGGAAACCGGGCCGGAAGACCAAGGCCCAGAATGCTCTTTGTTGTGGCGGGGTCCAGATGCAGCCAAAAGCTGCCGCAT
>ENA-OQEL01000259-OQEL01000259.1-human-gut-metagenome-genome-assembly--contig:-NODE-259-length-20413-cov-2.509021_pt1 | contig 20413 bp, 30 predicted proteins | sample MGYA00242796_ERZ504637 | MGnify/ENA primary metagenome ERZ504637 (study PRJEB26092, sample SAMD00036306) | human gut metagenome | host: Homo sapiens | study: EMG produced TPA metagenomics assembly of... | reverse complement strand
AGGAAAAACAGAACCGGGCGCGGGACAGCAACATGGAGGAATGGCGGCATATTCAAGGGCTGCTGGATAAGATACGCAGCACCGGCATGGGCGGGATCAGCGCCGATGACCCGGCAGCGATTGAAAAGCTCCAGAAGAAGCTGGACGGGCTGGAACGCTCCCAGCTCATTATGAAGGAGGTCAACGCCTATTACCGCAAGCATGGCAAGCTGGACGGCTGTGCGCTGCTGTCGCTGGACCAGATTGAAAAGCTGAAAGCAAGCATGGCGTCAAGTTGGCGAAGCGACCCGAGGCCCTTTGAAAGCTACCAGCTAACCAACAACAATGCGGAGATCCGCCGGGTAAAGGCCCGTATCGAACAGCTTTCCAAACAGGCACAGCAGGAATTTTCCGGCTGGGAGTTCGATGGGGTCGTGTGGAAATGAACCGGGAGGACAACCGCTTGCAGGTGTTCTTTGACGGAAAGCCTGACGCGGACACCCGGGCCGAGCTGAAAAGCAGCGGCTTTCGTTGGGCTCCCAGCGTGGGCGCATGGCAGAGGCAGCTCACAGACAACGCCATCCGGGCGGCTGACCGTCTGGAATGTATCAAGCCGCTGTCCGGCGAAAAGCCCTCCCGGCTTCAAAAGAAGCCCTCTATCTTGCAGACCATGCGGGAACAGGGCGAAAAAGTCCAGACGGAGCCGGAAAAGAAAGCTCCGTCCGGCAGAGATGCCGAGCGGTAAGCCTCGGGCCACATTGGCCCGAGGTTTTCTGTTCCCCGAGATTGTACGGGGGCCTCCCGGATAGCGGGAACCCGACGGAAAGGAGGTTTTATGCAGGAAGAAGTAAACCAAAAAACGGTTGCCCTTTCAATCAGGACAACGAAGCTCACGGGAAAAGTGCTGGCTGCCGCTCTTGGGAAGGTAGCGCGGGCGCTGCAAAAGCACCACCGGAAGGCGCTGACCCCGCAGGGACGCCAGAGTGTAAAAAAGCTGATGAACCACTATGGCGGCAAAAGCGCCATGCCCTATGTGGGAGCCCCAAAGGATTTTGACCGGATCGCAAAGGAGTTCCATGTGGACTACGCTTTCCATAAAGTGAGCCCCGGTCATTACCTGCTGTTCTTCAAAGCCAATCAGGCGGACGCTATCACGGCGGCCTTCCAGAAGTACAGCGCAAAGGTGCTGAACAAAGAGCAGGACAAGACTTCCATCCTCGGCCAGCTTCGGAAATTCACGGAGCAGATCAGGACGCAGGCAAAGGAAAAGCAGCGGACCAGAGAGGCGGTGAAGGACGGACGTTGAGTGACAAGATCAGAAAATATGTGCTCCCAAACCTGCCGTACCTCTTTGTGTTCTGGTTCTTCTCCAAAATCGGGACGGCATACCGGATCGCCCCCGGCACAGACTTCGGGACAAAGCTCATGGGGATGCTTGATACCTTCCCCAAAGCCTTTGAAACCTACTGGCCGGGCTGGGAGGTATTGACCTGCTGGTGGGCCTTGCCGGTGCGGCTGGGATGTATCTGCTGATACAGTCAAAGATCAGGCAGGCGAAAAAATTCCGGCGGGATGCAGAGTACGGCACTGCCCGCTTTGGAACAAAGGAGGATATAAAGCCGTTTGTAGACCCTAAATTTCAGAACAATGTCATTCTGACCGGGACGGAGTTCCTTACCATGAACACCCGTCCGAAGATACCTGCCAATGCCCGGAACCTGAACGCCTGTGTCATCGGCTCGTCCGGCTCGGGAAAGACAAGGTTCTGGTTGACCCCGCAGCTCCTTCAAGCCCATTCCTCGTATGTGGTGGTAGACCCGAAGGGCGGCACCCTCGACCAGTGCGGGCGGTTTCTGCAACGGGAGAAATACAGGGTGCGGGTGTTCAACAGTATCGACTTTTCAAAATCCATGCACTACAATCCGCTGGCCTATATCAAGACAGAAAGCGATGTTTTGAAATTTGTTACCGCCCTGATTGCCAACACCAAAGGCGACGGCAAGGAGGGCGACGAGTTCTGGACAAAAGCAGAAACCCTCTTGTACTGCGCCCTTGTGGCCTACATCGTCTTTGAGGGGCCGGAGGAAGAACGCAACATGAATACGCTGGTGGAAATGATAAACAGCATGGAAGTCCGGGAGGATGACGAAACCTTCAAAAATTGCGGTGGACTATATGTTTGACGGGTTGGAACGCCGCAGCCCCCAAGCACTTCGCCGTGAGGCAGTATAAGAAATACAAGCTCGCCAGCGGCAAGACAGCCAAAAGCATCTTGATTTCCTGCGGTGCGAGGCTGGCTCCCTTTGATATTCCCCAGCTTCGGGAGATCATGTCTTATGACGAGCTGGAGCTGGATAAGCTGGGGGATGAAAAATCGGCGCTGTTCTTTCTTATCAGCGACACGGACACCACCTACAAACTTTTTGGTTGCCCTCGCTTTTTCGCAGATGTTCAACCTTCTGTGTGAACGGGCTGACAACACCTATGGCGGGCGTCTGCCCTACCATGTGCGGGTGCTGTGGGACGAGGCTGCCAACACCGGGCAGGTGCCGGGGCTGGAAAAGATTGTGGCCGTCATTCGCTCCCGGGAGATCAGCCTGACGCTCTTTTATCAGGCTATGAGCCAGTGCAAGGCATTGTACAAAGACCATTCCGAAACCATCATGGGGAAACATGGACAGCATCGTGTTCCTCGGAGGCCGGGAGGCTTCCACCCTAAAGGATATTTCGGAAAACTGGCTGGGCAAGGCCACCATCTCCATGCAGACCGAGGGCCGAAGCCGGGGACAGTCTGAAAGTTACAGCCAGAATATGCAGAGGCTTGGCCGGGAGCTGATGACCACCAGCGAGATCACCACCATGCCCGGGGATAAATGTATCTTGCAGCTTCGGGGGCTCCCGCCCTTCCTGTCCCCGAAGTATGACTTGAAAAAGCACCCGAATTACAAGTACACAGCCGAATTTGTAAAAAAGAAAAACGCCTTCCGCTTGGAAAGCCTGTTCCGCCACCGGCCATTGAGACTAAAGCCGGAGGACGAATACACGGTGTACGAAGTGGACGGCTCCGACACGGACGAAGAAGCTGACCTGTTGAATTTCGATGATCTGGACAGCGACGAGTTTGTGTAACTTCGGGCCATGATGACCCGAAGCGCCGCCGATGTGGGCGGCTTTTTTTGTACCCAAAACCATCAAACAAACAAAATGGAGGAACGTATATGGAATTTTTCAATCAGGCAATCGACATTCTTAAAATTCTGGTCATGGCTCTTGGCGCTGGTCTGGCGGTATGGGGCGTCATCAACCTTCTGGAAGGTTACGGGTCGGACAACCCTGCGGCAAAAAGCCAGGGCATGAAGCAGCTCATGGCTGGCGGCGGTGTCGTTCTGATCGGTCTTCAGCTTATCCCTCTGCTGTCCGGCCTGTTCAGCTAAGTGTCACCCGTTGTCCCTTTTCCAGAAAAGGAGCTGATGTATGGACTTTATCATCGACGCAATCGTTGAATGGCTGAAAGGTCTGCTCGTCGATGGTATCATGGGAAATCTGGATGGCCTTTTCGATAACGTCAATCAGAGCGTTGGCGAGATCGCCACACAGGTAGGCACGACCCCGGCGGACTGGAACGCCGGGGTCTTTTCCATGATACGACAGATCTCCGAAACTGCCATTCTGCCAATCGCCGGGGTCATCCTCACTTTTGTTATGACCTATGAACTGATACAGATGCTCATAGAACGCAACAACCTCCATGAAGTTGACACATGGATGTTTTTTAAGTGGGTGTTCAAAACCTTTGTGGCTGTGATGATCCTGACGAATACCTTCAATATCGTGCTGGCGGTCTTTGATGTGAGCCAGCATGTGATCCAGCAGTCAGCGGGCATTATCCAGAACGGGACAGAGATCACGCCGGATGTGCTGGACAGTCTGCGGACAGAACTTGAAGCGATGGAGTTAGGCCCTCTGTTCGGACTCTGGCTCCAGTCCTTCCTGATCCAGCTTACCATGATTGCCTTAAATATCGTGATTTTCGTCATCGTATATGGCCGTATGATTGAAATTTATTTACTCACAAGTTTAGCGCCTATCCCGTTTGCCACAGTCCCCAACAGGGAAACCGGACACATGGGGCAGAACTATTTCCGCTCCCTCTTTGCAGTAGGCTTTCAAGGCCTATTGATTTTAGTCTGTGTCGCCATCTATGCGGTGCTGATCCAGAGTATCGCCACCGACGGCGACCCCATCGGGGCAATCTGGGGCTGTGTGGGATATACGGTGCTGCTGTGTTTTTACCTTATTCAAAACAGGCAGTCTTGCAAAATCCATCTTCGGCTGCCATTAAAAGACTTTCGGGCCATGCTGACCCGAAGAGGAAAGGAGGCGGTATGCCTCGGCGTTACAAACAGGGTGCGGACGGACAGCCGCACCCGGCTTTCTACGGAAAGCTCCCCGAAGAATTTTCTAAAGCAGACACCATGCGCTTTATGGTGGAAACCGATCTGAAACTGTCCGGGTGCGTATCGGCGGACACGCTGGCGGCACTCCGGGCGGAAGGCTATGACTACAAGGACGGGAACCTTGTTCCCGCCGGAAAGGAGGAAACCATGCAGGAAAAGGTTGCAAACACCACCCGGTCGCACCGTTGAAGCTGGATGTAAGCGTGCGGGTCATCGAACCTGTGAAAAACCTCATGGGCTTTGCCAGCGTGAAATTCAATGACTGTTTTGTGGTGGAAAATCTGAAAATCGTACAGGGCAGCAAGGGGCTCTTTCTTGGGATGCCCAGCCAGCCAGACGGTAAAGGCGGCTACCGGGATATGGCCTACCCTGTCACAAAGGAGTTCCGGGAACAGCTCAACACCGCTGTTCTGCAAGCCTATGAGGCAAAGCTGGAACAGATGGCGGAGCGCGGCTCTGTGGGGCGTGCGTCCATTAGCGACCAACTCAAAGCCGGAAAAGCGGCTGCCGAACAGGCAAAGGCAGAACGGCCTCCGAAGGAAAAGCCCAGCCGCAGCGCAGAGCGTTGACCTCGGGCCATGCTGGCCCGAAGCAGAAAGGAGGCGGGAACCATGCCACGCAAACGGACGGGCTATGACGCGGCCTGCTATTACGACGGAAAACTGCTGGGCCGCTGTACCAAAGCGGACAGCGACGCCTATACCCTGTTGATGAACGCCTGCGGCGGGGAGGCCGCCCGGGTCCTGCGGGAATATGCCTATTTTTCCCCGGAACTGAAAGCCATCTTAGAAAAGGCGGCGCTCATGCAGGCGGACCGGAGCCGGACGGGCGGAATGTTCCATGCGCCGAAAAGTTCCCCGTGGGGCGAGGTGCAGAGCTGTGAAACCCTCTGTCCGGGGGTGTTTCTGGTATCTACCGCCAGCCACGGCGGAACGATGGTGGCAAACGAGGTAGCCGCCGTCCTCTCCCCAGCGGCGAAAAAGTGCGGCTTCAAGGATAAGGGCTATATCTGCTATGAGGAGGACGCACAGGAAAGTGTGGTGCTCCGGGAGCTGCTGGACAAAAAACTGTGGAACATCCCTGACCGCATTAAGGACAAAGGACAGTTTGAAGAAAAGCTCAATCAGTCCATCCGGCAGTATAATCCCGAATACTGGCGGGCAAGGCAGAGCGGACGAGAAGCCGTCGAAGCTGCCCGCAGCACAGCCCCGGCCAAAGAAGCCGCAAGATAACCTCGGGCCATGCTGGCCCGAAGCAGTAAAGGAGGTGTACCAAAATGGCCTATGTGCCAGTACCAAAAGACCTTTTCCAAAATCAAGACAAGCTGGCCTTCAACCTAACGAAGCGCCAGCTTGTTTGTTTTTCCAGCGCGGCGGCGGTGGGCCTCCCGGCTTACCTGTTTTCCCGTGGCAGTATCGGGAACAGTGCCGCCATGTTCCTGATGATCGGCCTCATGCTCCCGTTCTTCTTTCTGGCTATGTATGAACGAGACGGTCTGCCGCTGGAAAAAGTGCTGAAAAACATCATCCGCACCCGGTTCCTCTATCCCCGTGTGCGGCCTTACAAAACCGAAAACTTCTATGCGCTGCTTAGCGCCAGAAAGGAGGCGCAGCCGATTGCGAAACAGCAGAAGGGCCGGAAAGCCCGCAGGCAAAAAGCCTGAAAAGCAGGGCCTTCTCGGCCTGTTCACAAAGGGAAAGAACATTCCCACCACCGCCCAGCAGACCCTCCCTTACCGGGAAATGTACCGGGACGGGGTGTGCCGGGTAGCGGACCGCTATTACACCAAGACCATTGAATACGAGGACATCAACTACCAGCTCGCACAGTCCGAAGATCAGGCGGCCATCTTTGACGGGTGGAGCGCCTGCCTCAACTACTTTGATAGCAGCCTTCCGTTCCAGCTTTCCTTCCTCAACCACCGGAGCCGCCCGGGCAGCCGGTACAGCGTGAACATCCCCATGCAGGACGATGATTACAACAGCGTCCGGTGTGAGTATGTGGAAATGCTGGAAAACCAGATCGCCAAAAGCAACAACGGCATTGTCCGCACAAAGCTCCTGACCTTCGGCGTGAATGTGGACGACCTTTCCACCGCCAGGGCAAGGCTGGAACGTGTAGAGGCGGACATTTGCGGGAACTTCAAAAAGCTGGGCGTCAAGTGCCGATCCCTTTCGGGGCTGGAACGGCTGGAGCTTCTTCACGGGCAGCTCCACCCCGGCAGCGGCTCCCCCTTCCGGTTTTCATGGGATATGATCCCCAAAACCGGGCTTTCCACCAAAGACTTTATCGCCCCGGACAGTTTCGATTTTCGTTTCAGCCGACTGTTCCGGGTGGGGACGACTTGGGGCGCTGCCTCCTACTTGCAGATTTTGGCCTCGGAGCTCTCGGACAAGCTGCTGGCGGAGCTTTTGGAAATGGATGCGGAAATGACCATCACCCTCCATATCCAGACCGTTGATCAGGCCGCCGCCGTAAAATCCATCAAGGCCAAAGTCTCCGACATTGACAAGATGAAGGTGGAGGAACAAAAGAAGGCAGCCCGGTCAGGGTACGACATGGACATACTTCCGCCCGACCTTGTAACGTACAGCAACGACGCAAAAGACCCTCTTGGAAGATTTACAGAGCCGGAATGAAAGAATGTTCCTGCTGACCTTCCTTGTGGTAAACATGGCCCCGACCCGCCGGGAGCTGGACAATGACCTGTTCACGGTGTCGGGTATCGTCCAGAAATACAACTGCACCTTGAAGCGGCTGGACTTCCAGCAGGAGGACGGTTTTCTTTCCAGCCTTCCACTGGGCCATAACGGCATTGAGATCAAGCGCGGCATGACGACCAGCTCCACGGCCATTTTCGTTCCCTTTATGACGCAGGAGCTCCGCATGGATGGCGAAGCCGTCTATTACGGGCTCAACGCACTTTCCCATAACGTCATCATGGCAAACCGGAAAAAGCTCAAAAAACCCCAACGGCCTGTTCCTCGGCGTGCCGGGCTCCGGCAAATCCTTTGCCGCAAAGCGGGAGCTTGTGAACGTGTTCCTTGCCACCCGTGACCGGATCATTGTGGTGGACCCGATGGGCGAATACTCGCCCCTTATCAAGCGGCTGGGCGGACAGGTCATCGAGATCGCCCCGGACAGCCCCCACCACATCAATCCGATGGACATTGACCTGAGCTTTGACGAGGAAAACCCGATGGCGCTGAAAGCCGACTTTATCCTGTCGCTGATGGAGCTGATCGTTGGCGGCAAGGATGGCTTGCAGCCGGTGGAGCGGACCGTCATTGACCGCTGTGTACGCCAGATGTACCGGGAACACTTGCAGGACCCGGAAACAAGCAAAATGCCGACCCTCCAAACCCTGTATGACCTGCTCTGTTCCCAGCCGGAGGGCGAGGCGGTGCGGCTGGCAACGGCCCTTGAAATCTATGTGTCGGGTTCCCTTAACGTGTTCAACCATGAAACCAATGTGGACTTAAACCGCCGTCTGGTATGCCTTGACTTAAAAAAGCTGGGGGCCGGGCTTCGGACGATTGCCATGCTCATTATGCAGGACTTGGTAAACTCGCAGGTGTCCATGAATTTCCTGCGCGGTATCGCTACATGGTGCTACTTCGACGAGTTCCATGTGCTGCTGCGTGACCGGCTGACGGCAAGCTATTGTGTGGCGATCTGGAAAATGCTCCGTAAGAAGGGCTGCGTACCCAGCGCCTTAACGCAGAACGTGAAGGATTTCCTTGCCAGCCCGGAGATTGAGAACATCTTTGAAAACTCGGACTTCCTTGTGCTGCTCTCGCAGGCACAGGGGGACCGGCAGATTTTAGCCAAACAGCTTGGGATCAGCCCCCACCAGCTTTCCTATGTGACCCATACCAATTCCGGCGAAGGGCTGCTGTTCTTCGGAAACACCACCATCCCGTTTGTTGACCGCTTCCCGCAGAATACCGAGCTGTACGCCATTATGACCACCCGCCCGGAGGACAAAAAACAGGAAATGAACCGGGCATAACACACTTCGGGCCATGATGGCCCGAGGTTTGGAAAGGAGGGATACATCATCGGAAAGAAACCGGACAAACAGAATTTTCAAAGGCCGGGGCCGACGGAGGATACCGGGGGCAATCGCCCCGGACCGGCTGAACGGGAAGGGCCTTCCCCCGCACCATCCCGACGCCTGCGGTTTGAGGACGAGGATACCGGGCAGGACAGTCCTTCGGGCCACGATGGCCCGAAGTCCAAAAGCGGCAAGTTTCAAGAGGACAGCCGGAAAAGCCGTCCCTCTGACCGCATGAGGAAGGAAGATGAAGCGGGCGGGCCGCAGGATACCGGCAAGGCACAGGAGCCGGAGGGCTCCGCCGAGAAGGCCGGGAGCAAAAAGGACAAGTACCAGAAAGCACAGGCAAAAGCGGAACACGCCGGGAAAAGCTGGGAAAGGCCCGGGAGAAACTGGACAAGACCGAGGCAAAACGGGCAGCGAAGAAGCCACCGGGGCTTGCAAAAAAGGCAGTCCGGGGAAGCCCGTACAGAAGCGTGGTTCTATGTCCAACAACAAGATACACGAGGTTGAGCATGAAAATGTGGGTGTGGAAGGAGCCCCATAAATCCGAGCTGGCCGCAGAAGGCCGGAGCCCGGAAACTGACCCGCTATGCCAAACGCCGCTGGCGGGAACACCCAGCCCGGAAGGTGGCAAAGTGGGAACGGAAGGACATAAAAGCCCGGGCCAATGTGGATTTTCAAAAGATGGCCTCCGAGCACCCGGAACTTGCCAGCAATTCGCTTTCCCGTGTGCAGCAGAAATGGAAACTGAAACGCCGGTATTCCAAAGAAGCAAAGGCGGCTGCAAAACAGGGCGCAAAGGCCGCAAAGAAAACCGCTGCCGCTTCGGGAACTGCGACCCGTCGGGCGGCGCAGTTTGTGACCCGTCATCCCGTGGCGGTGCTGATCCTGCTCCTGCTGTTGCTGCTCTGTTTTCTTGTGTCGGCGGTAAGCTCTATCTTTCCCACGCTTGGCAGCGGCCTTGCCAATGCGTTATCCGGCACCTCCTACGCCTCGGAGGATACGGACCTGCTGGGCGTGGACGAGGACTACACGGCACTGGAAAACGAGCTGGCGCAGACGGTAGCGAACATCGAAAGCACCCATCCCGGCTATGACGAGTACCGCTATTCCGTGGACGAGATCGGCCATAACCCTTATGAGCTGGCGTCCTATCTCTCGGCAAAGTACCATGTGTATTTCCGGGAACAGGTGCAGGACGAACTGCGGGAGATCTTCGAGGCACAGTATGAGCTGACCTTGACGGAGGAAGTCGAGATACGCTACCGCACCGAAACCAGCACCGACCCGGAGACCGGGGAAACCACCACCGAGGAAGTCCCCTATGAGTATTACATTCTCAATGTGACCCTCACAAACAAGACGCTGCCCGCCGTGATCCTGCCGAGGCTTAACGAACAGCAGCGGGAAATCTACACCGTTATGCAGCAGCTCAAAGGCAACAAACCCTATCTGTGGGAAGGGATTTACAACGGCAGCGAAGATACCGGCCCCAGCTATGAGATACCCGGCGAGGCGCTGGATGACCCGGCTTTTGCGGCGCTCATGAAAGAAGCCACAAAGTACATCGGCTGGCCCTATGTGTGGGGCGGCTCCAGCCCGTCCACCTCCTTTGACTGTTCGGGTTTCGTCTGTTGGGTGTACACGGCCAGCGGCGTCCACAACCTGCCCCGTACCACGGCGCAGGGCATTTATAATCAGTGTGCTATCATTTCCCCCTCCGAGGCAAAGCCCGGCGACATTATCTTTTTCACGGGAACCTATGACAGCCCCGGCCCTGTATCCCATGTGGGGATTTATGTGGGCGACGGGATGATGCTCCATTGTGGTTCGCCCATCCAATACGCAAACATCAATTCAAGCTACTGGCAGACACATTTCTATGCCTTCGGGCGTTTGTGAGCCAGAGGAAAGGAGTCCTTGCATGAACAAAATCGACAAGCTCGATAAGGAACTGGAAAAAGCCCGGGAGAAGGCTGCCGAGTGGCAGGCCAAAATCCGGGAGCTGGAAAAGCAGAAACAGGAGGAAGAAAACAGCCAGATCGTGCAGGCGGTGCGCTCCCTCAAACTGACGCCCGCCCAGCTTATGGCTTTTCTGAATGACCCCAAAAACAGCCTTACCGCTTCGGGCCATACTGACCCGAAGCCGGAGGCACCCGAAAAGGAGGACACAGCCCATGAAGAAAATTAAATACCGCAGGCTGGCGGCGATGGCTGCCAGCCTTTTGTGTTGCCTGATCTTTACGGTCCCGGCCTACGCCCAGAGCAGCGAGCCGCAGCCGGAGACAGCTCCCGCCCCGGCGGAAACCGAAGCGGAGCCGGAAACACAGAACCCCTTTACCCCGGACGGGACGGGAACCGTGGTGGACAACGCCACCGACGAGGACGGTAAAGAGTTTTACACCATTACCACAGCAGATGAGAGCGTGTTTTATCTGGTGATCGACAAACAGAAAACCAGCGAGAACGTCTATTTCCTCAATACCGTTACCACAGACGACCTTCTGCCTCTTGCCGAACAGGGTAAGGAACCGCCCAAAGAAGTGACCCCGGAGCCAGAGCCAAAGCCCACCGAACCGGTGGAGGAAGTACCGGAACCCGAGCTGGAGAAAAAGGGACAGCCCCATTCTCTCTCTGCTCCTGATCGGTGCGGTGGTGCTGGCCGGCGGTGGAATTGGTTACTATTTCAAGATTTACAAGCCGAAGCATGAGGCCCCGGATTTGGAGGATGATTACTGCGAATATGAGGACGGGGAGCTGGAGGAGATCGCAGAGGAACCCGAGGACGAAGATACCCCGCCGTGGGAGGAAGATACGGAGGAATGAGAATGAATTTTACAAGCAGCCCATTTTGAACGAATGATGAAGGAAGTACCGCACCCCGGCTGGGACAATGACGACCCTTGTAAGGGATGCCGTTACTACAAGGAGTGCAAAGGAAAGAAAAAACAGTGCAGGAAGAAGTTCCGGGCGCTGATCGTGGAGCCCCGCCCTTCGGGCCATCGTGGCCCGAAGTCTTAAATGGACGCCCGGGAGCTGACCCGTGACGAGAAGAAGAAAATCCGCACTCTGGTCACGGGGATGTGCGCCAACTATGACCGGGAAAGCGGCCTGTGCCTTCCTCTTGACTGTGCCTGCTATATGCTGCACAAGTGCTGGACAGGGGCGTACTGCCGTTACTTCCGTGAGGCTGTCCTGCCTCTTGCCCCGGAGCTTCAAGCGTCGCTGACAACGGAAGGCATCTCCCCGGAGCTGCGGGCCTGTGCGGTCTGCGGAAAGGCGTTTTTGCCCGAGGGGCGTCAAGCCTACTGCTGCGACGCCTGCAAAGCCGAAGGGAACCGCCGGAAAAGCCGGGAACGCATGAGGAAAATGCGGGAGAAAAGGCCGGGCGGCTGTTACGATTTGCCGCCTCCAAAGGCTTGACACTCCGGGCTTTTTTGAGGGTGTTTCCGGGGTGGGAATATCTTATTACATTCCTCCCCGGTCTGCCCTCTTATTTCGTAACATCCAGCACTTCGGGTCATGTTGGCCCGAGGCACAGAAAGGAGGAATCTCTTGGAGACAGTACAAGGATATGTGATTTTGAAAGCTGCCACCTTTGAAACCGGACACGGCTTTGCGCTGGGGCATAATCCGGGAGCGCCGAGCCCCTTTGTGACCTGGCAGTTTACCGAGGGGGAAAACGGCCATCGGGATTACTACTGGGGCCGCTATGGAACCAGTCAGGCGTGGGTGCAGAGGGACTTTGACCGCCGGGTGGACGACTATCAGCAGTTTTACCATGCGGCGGTCAAGCATACCGAGCTGGGACCGGAGGGCGTTTACCGCTATTATTCCACCCAGCGGCCCGTGGACATAGGAACTTACCCGAAGCCGCCGGATAACCAGCCTCTTTCCATCGTCAACTATGATGATGACAGGCGGCGTCCTGTGGCAGACGGCAGGCTGATGGCATGGGGCGAACTGACCTATGCAAAGCCGCTGACCGAAAAGCAGATGGAGGACTACGAGCTGAAACCGCACCGGGCAATCCTGACCGGGTGCGCCCATCCATTACTGCCCGGCTCAAAGATGAAACCAGAGGGCAGGAACCCCGAAGGAGCCCGGCCAGAAGCGGAGCCATAAAAACCATGAGGAACGATAAAGGAGGATCGCCATGCACGAAAAAGACAACTATCTGAAAACCGCCGAGCTCTCCACAGAGCAGAACTGCAACATGATCGACGGCGTACCCAACAACACGCCCATCCCGCCCACGCCCCCGGAGCTGGACGCAAAACCGCTTGATAAGGTAAAGGAACCCAAAGAGCGCCGGAAAGGCCGGGCGCTGGAACGCTGATGGAGAACCGCAAGCGGAATGTCCATCTGCACGTCATGGTAACACCGGACGAGCTGGCGGCCATCCATGAGCGGATGGCCGAGGCGGGCATTTCCAACGCCGGGGCTTATGTACGGAAAATGGCTCTGAACGGGTATATCCTGCACATCGACCTTACGCCCGTAAAAGAGCTGATCTCTCTGCAACGGCGCTGTTCCAACAATCTCAATCAGGTCGCCGTACACGCACACACCTATGGCGTGTACCTGGAGGAAATCGACGGATTGAAGCGGGACTATGAAAAGCTGTGGGGCGAGGTGTCAAAGGTGCTGCGGGAGCTTTCCGAGCTGGTGGCAAAGTAAGACGAGGGCGGCAGGCTTCCGTTGCGGGGCTTGCCGCTCTGCTCATTTTTTTACCACTTCGGGATATGCTGGCCCGAGGATTGACGGAGATAGCGTTCAGGTGTAGACTAAAATAAAAAAACCTCAAGATGGATAGGGGAACAAAAAATGAACAATACAAAAAAATTATGCAAATCAATGGGATATAAGCGCTCAATTCTTTTATGAAAAGGGTTATTACTCTTGGATGGCACAGAGAATAAATAAATTCCAAACCGTTGTCGAAGTTGGATGTGGTACTGGATACAGTACACTGGCATTAGTCGAAAACGGACACAAAGTAATTGCGATTGATAAAAATCGTGATTGTATTGCAAAAGCAAAGCAATTACTTTTGAATAGAGGTATTGCAGAAGATAGCGTAATATTTATAGAGGGAGATATTGCGGAAGATTCTTTTAGAAGTAGGATTACTTCTACATTTGAATTTGATGTTGTACTCTGCTGGAATGTTGGCTCTTATTGGAGCAAAGAAATGATCGAATACTATCTTCCATATATGCTTGAATATGGTTTGAATAGATTTCAGATAGTGCAAAACCCTGAATCGTCATATTCAGAGTTGATTTTATGGGAAACGTGCAGATTAGCTAAGGCAAAGCAAGTAGCTGTTCATATTGTCGATAGAGGGGCTGAAACCCTCAATGAACAGAACGACCCGTATTACAAGACACTAAGGGATGAATTTGGATACAAAGAAATTATATATGCAAATCAAAATGCGCTAACTATATCAAAAGGAGGTCGCATGTTAGCAACCAATGGTGTTGTAAACACAGAGAATTTCTTGGATATTGTGTTCGTTTCGATACTAATGCAATAATGATTTTGAATACGCATAAACAAGGGAGTGCCAGTAGGTACTCCCTTGTTTATTTCCTTCGGGCCAGCATGACCCGAAGTTTAGGGGACAGGATTTACTAATCTTTCGCAACATTTATGTCCCCGGGCAGGCATGATAAAATAGAGGTAGGAAGGATAGATAAAGGAGGTTTTGAAGATGAAGATACTGCTGAAAATATTGGTTGCGCCCTTCGCTCTGGCGTTGTCCCTTCTGGCGGCTCTGCTGGTGTTCCTGTTTGATATTTGTGCCGTTCTGCTGACGATTGCCTCTGTGATCCTGGTGGTGCTGGGTATCGCTCTCTTTTTCACGCCGACGCCCATAGGCGGGATTGTATTTCTGTTTCTTGCCTTCCTTCTTTCGCCGTATGGACTGCAAGCGGCGGCGGGCTCCCTTCTCTGGGCGCTGGACGGAGGCAAATCCGCTCTGTACCGGTTTCTGGCAAGTTAAGCAGCCTCGGGCCATACTGGCCCGAAGTCGGGGCGGTCTGAATGGGCCGCCCCTTTCTCATGGAAAGGAGGAATGATTTTTGGCTACCACAACTTTGTTACAGCGCCATGCGGGCGAAGGCGAAACGATTGCTGAGGCTATCCGGGATTGTCTGGACTATGGCAAGGACCCGGAGAAAACAGAAAGCGGAAAGTATATCTCCGCTTATGAATGTGATCCGGCCACCGTGGCGGACGAGTTCCTTTTGGCAAAGGCCAGCTATGCCGCTATGACGGGCCGGGAACAGAAGAAAGAAAATAATGTGCTGTGCTATCAGATACGACAATCCTTCTATCCGGGCGAGATCACCCCGAAGGAGGCGAACCGTATCGGCTATGAGCTGGCTATGCGCTGGACAAAGGGGCGGCACGCTTTTATCGTTACCACGCACACCGATAAGCAGCACATCCATTGTCACATTTATTACAACTCCACCACCCTTGACTGCACCCGGAAATTCCGAAATTTTTGGGGCTCCAGCTTCGCCCTTCGGCGGCTCTCTGACAGGCTGTGCCTTGAAAACGGGCTGTCCATCGTGGAGAACCCGAAGCCCCGGAGCAAGGGCAAGTATCGGAACTATGGAGAGTGGCAGAAAGACCGGAAAGGGCCGCTTTCCTATCAGGACAGGCTGCGCCTTGCCATTGATACTGCGCTGGCGGAACGCCCCGCTGATCTGGACGAATTTCTCAATTTGATGAAGCGGGCCGGGTATGAGGTCAAGACGGTTCGGGGCGGTGGTATCAGCTTCCGGCTGACCGGGCAGGGACAGGAACGCTTCACCCGTCTGCGTGCCTCCACGCTGGGGGACGGCTACGACTTGCAAGATGTTCTGTCCGCCATTGAGGGCAAAGAAAAACGCCCCGGGCGCTCGGAGCGGAAAATCAGTCTGGCGGTGGATATTCAAGCAAAGCTGGCTGCCGGTAAGGGGCCGGGATATGAACGCTGGGCGAAGGTATTTAACATTAAGCAGATGGCCGCCGCTCTTGCCTATATACAGGACAATAACCTGACCGATTATGAGCAGTTGGCGCAGAAAGCCACCGAGGCGGCAGACCGTTTCCATGCTATTTCCGAGCAGGTCAAGCAGACGGAACAGGCTATGAAAACCAATGCCGGGCTAAAGGCTGCAACGGTTCAGTATGCCAAAACCCGCCCAGTCTTTGAGCAGTATAAGGCGACGAAGTACAGCAGGAAATTCCTTGCGGAGCATGAGGCCGACCTTGAACTGTACCGGGTTGCACAAGCGGAAATGCGCTCTCTGCTGGGCGGGGCAAAGCTCCCCAAAATGGATGTGCTGAAGGAAGAAGGCCGTAAGCTCACAGCAAAGAAAAAACAGCTCTATGGAGAATACCAGAAGGCACGACGGGATATGCAGGAGATCGTCACAATCAAGGCGAACATTGACACTCTGATGGGCTACACCGAGCCGGGAAGAAAGCAGGAAAAGGAGCGTTAAGGTTATGAAAATAAGGAGCAAAGCGACGCTGACACTTCGGGCCATGTTGGCCCGAAGATACGGGTTTGGGGCGAGCCCAACAAGCCGCCTTTGTGCCACTTGTGGCCACAGAGGCATTGCTTGCCACTTAGCGACAGCCCCTAAAATGGCGCAAAAAAACAGAGGCCCTTATTCTGGAACCATCCGTTTCTCTGGCTTTCTTAATGCCCTCGGCTGTGGCTTCTATTACAACAAGCTCGTTTTTCATTCATAGAATTTAGGAGCACATCAATGTGCTTTCTGCAAGAACTTGACCTTGCCCTCCGTCCGCATGAATAAACTGGTCAACTGAAACGTCAAACATGGTAATGAGTTTAACAAAAAGGTCGAAGCTGGGATATTGACCTTTGTTCTCAATATTCATAATGGTACGGGAGTCACGGTCTACTAATTCCGCAACATAGGCTTGTGTCCAGCCCTTTTCTTCTCTGGCTCGTTTGAGAGCTGCCCCGAGGCCGTGAAAGTCAAACCTTCTTTCATCTTGGTTCATTCTCATATCACCCTATATCATTGTACATTTCTGGTCAGGTTATGAGAATGTAATCAAATTTGATGTAAGGTAGTATTTTGTTTCATTTCAAAAGTGGTTCTGCCTTGCTCTAATGCAACAGAGACGGTATAATTAAAATAATATGTGAGCTTTAATTCGGAAATCTGAGAAATGATAAGGAGATAATAGTATGGAAACTGGAACACACCCACATCTTCTGATTATTGAAGATGATGTGCTGCTCAATGATATGACGAAGCGGCTTTTGACCCAACATGGTTATTGCGTAACCTCTGCATATTCTGGAAGCGAGGCGCTTCTGTTGATTGAGAAAGGCACTTTTGACTTAATTTTACTTGATTTAATGCTGCCCGGCATACCGGGGGAAACAGTATTGGAAAAGATGAAAAGCACGATGGATATTCCGATTATCGGTGTGTCCGCTAAAACGGATATAGACAGCAAAGTGAACCTCATACGAAATGGTGCAGATGATTACATCACAAAGCCATTCGACAATCAAGAGCTTCTGGTGCGGATTGAAGCAGTGCTCCGGCGCTTTCAGAAGTCTACCACCCCCAACAATAGCAAAATACTTCGCTTTAAGGACTTGTCCCTTGATACAGAAGCTATGGAGGCTAAAATCAGGAATACCCCCATTACTTTGACACGGTATGAATACCTGATTTTGCAACTTCTGATGTCCTCGCCCTCAAAGGTATTCACAAAGAACAATATTTTTGAAAGCGTGTGGAATGAAAATTTTATCGGGGACGATAATGCAATCAATGTCCACATTGGAAATCTCCGCAAGAAGCTTGCCAAGGTCAATCCAGAGGAAAAGTATATTCAGACGGTTTTGGGGCCTCGGTTTCAAAATGCAGGGCTAATCCTTAGAGAAATCTTATGAAGTTTGCACACCAGTCTGCTACAATAAGACAGCATGGAAAGGGGATGATTATTTTGGAGACTGCTTTGGAAACAGCCGGGTTGACCTATGTTTTCCCGGATGGAAACGGAATTAAAAATATCGCGTTTCAGGTAAAACGCGGAGAAATCTATGCACTGTATGGCGGCCATCACGCCGGGAAATCTGTACTGTTGCAAACCATTATAGGTACACTTAGACCTCAAGCTGGTACGCTCAAATTATTTGGCAATATAGACTATCAGAAGGAGCGCCGCCGGATTGGGTTTGTACCACAAAAGCCTGTGACAATCGGCTCTCTGTCACCTGCTGATATGCTGCGTTATTTTTCTTCCGTTTTTGGAACCACAGAAATCCATATTTTAGATATACTGCATTTGAACCTGAAAGAGAAAAAGGCGGTACGGCGATTGCCATTATCGACCCAGCGTTTAGTGAATTTGGCTGTTGCCCTTTTGGGAAATCCAGATATGATAATTTTGGACGATCCTTTTTCCGGGCTAGATAAGGGAGAATGTGAACACCTGCTTTCTGTTCTGAACTATCTGCATGAAATCAACCATACCACACTTTTAATCTCTGGACAGGATTATACGCTGCTTTCCCGGCTTGCATCCAAATATGGCGTAATGGCAGATGGAAAGCTGCTTTGTGAGCTTACGGCTGGGGAATTGAAAGAGAGCTGCCAGCGGTGCATAAAGATAAGAACTCCACAATTAGAACGGGCTATTACGATTTTAAGCCAGCAGTTCCCGGATTTTGAAGTGTTGGGTCATGACCTGATTAGAATTTTTCATTGTAATGAGCAATCCGGGGAAATCAATACGCTGCTGGTTCATTCCGGGATAGAGGTATTAGAAATCTGGCTTGCCGGTATGGAGCCGACCGACTATCTTTTGAAAATGACAGGAGGTGCAAAGAGTGATTCAGACGATGCAAAGTGAGTTGTTCCGTATCCGCAAAAGCCGCCTGTTTTGGGCCTGCCTCGTATTGGCTGCGTTTTTTGTCTTTGCACTTGCCCTGACCTTTTATCACAATTCGGTAAATGGTATGCTTCCGGTTATATCACTGGTTTCGTTCACGGAGTTTCTGTTTTCAGATTACAGTCTGATTTTTCCATTGACGCTCTTTTTGTGCCTGTACTTTACAGAAGATTTTCATACCGGCACATACAGTATCACACTTTCTAAAGGTACAAGCAGAGTACACCTATTCTTTGGAAAACTGCTGGCCTCATGGGGTGGCGTTTTATTTTTTCTGTTTGTATGCTTTGGTGTTGCGTATTTGTCAATTCTGATGATGGGAGCATCCCGGTATGACATAAAGTATTCGTTTTCTGCAATCGGAGTCTTTCTTTTGTTTCAATGCCTGTGCTTTTTAGGTTACACTGCATTTCTCAATTTGTTAAGTTACCTGCTCCGGCATCGGATCATTGTTACGATTACCGCATTTTTTATGCTGGGGGTTTTGTATTTATATCTCACAAAGATAAGTACAGCACTGGATATGGATTATTCGCTCTACAAGTATTGGGTTGTAGGGCTATCTCATAGCTTGCAGATCAATACCTTTGGGGAGGATTTAATACCCATTTGTTTGACACTGGTAGTATATCTGTTTTTACCAACAGCTATTTCGCTCTCCCTGTTTCTAAGGTTGGACTTGCGCAATTTGGAAAGGCGGTGATGGCTACATGATGGTGTTATGTATCTTGCTTGCAATGCTTTCCCTGTTTTTGTCCCTGAAACTGATTTATCAGCGAAAGTTGGTTCAGAAAGTAAAAAACAGATTGACTTTCTGATTGACCGTGATACGCAAACCGAAATTATGGTGGAAAAAACGGATGGGACAATACAGGATTTGGCTGCAAGTATCAATCATCTTCTGAAAAAATATCGTAGCATGGGGCAGGAAATTGAACGGAGCGATACACTGTTCCGAGATACCATTACCAGTCTTTCCCATGACTTGCGAACGCCGCTGGCAACAGCAAATGGCTATATCCAGCTCTTACAGGAACAGGATTTAACAGGGGAGCAAAAAGAATATGCAACGATTGCGGGAGAAAGAATTTCCGCTGTAAAGCTGCTTCTCGACCAACTGTTTGAATTTGTAAGGATTGAGGCCGACGAACTGAAATTGAATTGTAGAAATACGGATATACACAGTGTACTTCGGGATGTTGTCGCCTCATACTACGGCGATTTTGAACAGAAAAAATGTGTCCCCTATATCGTTATCCCAAATCCACCAGCTATCATTTGGGGCGATCCAGATGCCTTGACCCGGATTTTCTCAAATGTGGTTTATAATGCACTTGTTCACGGGGAGGGAAATTATCAAATCACCGCAGCGATAGAAGAAGCTCAAACGGTCATAACCATTAAAAATGCGTCGAGCAGTATTCAGCAAGAAGATATTCCTCATTTGTTTGACCGTTTTTACACCACCGACCAGTCACGAACAAAAAAGACAACCGGGCTGGGATTGGCAATCGCTCAAAGACTTGTGACCCGCATGGGCGGGCAAATTGTCGCTTCCTTGCAAAACGGTATCTTTGCAATTCAAGTCGTGTTTCCCATTGTCAATTCCTAAAGGGCTGCTTCGGCGGCTCTTTTTTCATCCTTAGACTTTCCTTAGACTTTTCTCAAACAAATCTTAAACCTCTTTGGTAAAGTATGAGCCATAGGAGGTATAAACAAATGGTTAAAGTAGCTTTAGTGGTTTCTATCATCGCTTTGGCGGTGTGCCTGCTCACGGCCTTGCATGGCGTATTGAGCGATGGACTAAAAGGACTAAAACAGAGATCAAAACCCATTAGTATTTCATTTTTGATTTATGCTGTGGCCTTTTTGCTTTTCATCTTTTTTTGCAATAACGGAGGTATTTCATGCTGCAAATTCAAAAAATTGTAAATTTGAATGTTGGAAATACCGCATTGCTGTCCAACATCAA
>ENA-OQEL01000258-OQEL01000258.1-human-gut-metagenome-genome-assembly--contig:-NODE-258-length-20493-cov-3.422518_pt1 | contig 20493 bp, 23 predicted proteins | sample MGYA00242796_ERZ504637 | MGnify/ENA primary metagenome ERZ504637 (study PRJEB26092, sample SAMD00036306) | human gut metagenome | host: Homo sapiens | study: EMG produced TPA metagenomics assembly of... | reverse complement strand
TCTGACCGGACATCACGCTTCCGGTTTTGACATCGCCGTCCACAACGGCTCTTCGAAGACCGCCGAGCGTCAGTTTTCCAGCTCTTCGAACGGAGCTCCCTCTTTTCCAGTTCCAGATAATGGCGTGTCATCTCATTTCGGATCGCCCGCACCGGATGACCGGTTGTGCGGCCTGTCACGCGGGTATCAATATCTTTCGCCTTGATCACCAGCTGCTTGTAATTTTCATGCACAACGGCCTCTTTCGAAGCGACAAAACGCGTTCCCATCTGAACCGCCTCGGCACCCAGCATAAAGGCTGCTGCCATGCCGCGTCCGTCCGCAATTCCACCGGCCGCAATGACTGGAATTTTTACGGCATCTGCCACCTGCGGAACGAGTGCCATCGTTGTCGTCTCGCCGATATGGCCGCCGGACTCACATCCTTCTGCCACAACGGCATCTGCGCCTGCGCGCTCCATTCGTCTTGCAAGAGCCACGGAAGCGACCACCGGGATGACGCGGATACCAGCGTTTTTCCACAGTTCCATATATTTCTCCGGATTTCCTGCGCCCGTCGTAACGACTTTTACGCCTTCCTCGGCAACCACTTTTGCCACCTCATCCGCATACGGACTCATCAGCATGATGTTGACGCCGAACGGTTTGTCCGTCAGTTTTTTTGCTTCGCGGATTTCATTCCGAACCCACTCTGCCGGTGCCGCCGATGCTCCGATGAGGCCAAGGCCGCCGGCCTCGGAAACTGCCGCTGCCAGATGATGCTCCGCCACCCAGGCCATGCCGCCCTGAATGACTGGATACTGAATCCCGAGTAATTTTGTCACTTCTGTGATCATGAATCGCTTCCTCCTGCTTCCCGATCTTTCTTAGTTTTTGTGCTGCTCCAGATACTCTGCAACATCACCGACAGTTACCATCGTTTCCAGATCCTCGGTCGGGATTTCCACGCCGCAGGTGTCCTCGAGGGACATGACCATTTCAAACAGATCCAGGGAATCTGCTCCGAGATCCTCTTTGAAGGAAGTCTCCGCTGTGATAGTATCGATGTCTGCTCCCAGTGCTTCTGCTACGGTTTCTTTTACTTTTTCTAACATGTTTTTGTCCTCACTTTTTTTCCTTATTCTTCTTATTTTATATGGGCGTTTCTTACCATTCCAGGTACGCCGCGCCCCAGATCAGTCCTGCTCCGAAACCGGAGAGAACGATTCTCTGTCCTTTTTGGGCTCTGCCGGACCGGTTCCACTCATCCAGCAGAATCGGAATGCTCGCCGCACACGTATTGCCGTATGCTTCGATATTCCGCGGAAATTTTTCTTTCGGCGCCTTCAGTCGTTTTGCCACGCCGTCGATGATGCGGCTGTTTGCCTGATGAAGGATAAACGCATCAATCTCCTCGACCGGCACCTCGGCTTCCGCGAGCACCTCGCGGATGACTTCCGGCACGCGGGATAAGGCAAACTGGAACACGGCACGGCCGTCCATCTGCAGATACGTTCCCTTTTCGCAGGTCAGCGACACGCCTTTTTCTCCATCGGAATGGATCTTTTCGCACGCTTTTGTCTCCTGCTCCTCCGCCGTCAGCACAACGGCTCCCGCGCCGTCCCCGAACAAAATGCAGGTTCCGCGGTCACTCCAGTCCACCAGGCGGCTCAGGGCATCCGCGCCGATCAGCAGCACGTTTTTTGCCTTGCCGCTCCGGATATACATCTGGCCCAGCTCATACACCGCAAGAAATCCGGTGCAGGCGGCGCTGACATCGAGACAGGCGGCACGGAAAGCTCCGATCTCATCCTGCACAAGACAGGCGGTATTCGGAAAGATGCTCTCCGACGAGGAGGTTCCGACGAGAATCAGATCCAGTTCTGTCGAACAGATCCCGGCATTTTCCAGCGCTCTTCTCGCCGCCTTTACTGCCATTTGGGCAACCGTCTCCTCCCCGGCTATGTGGCGCGCACCGATTCCTGTCCGCTCCCGGATCCAGGCATCGCTCGTCTCCACCATCTTTTCCAGATCTTCATTTTTCCATATCGTCTCCGGTACGTAAGAACCGGTTCCCGCAATTCTGCCGTTTTTCACCTTACTGTCCTCTTGCTTATTTCATTCTCAAACATTTTTCTTTTCAAATGTTTTGATATTCAAAGTATATCATCAAAATTCATTTTGTCAACCTTTTTTTATTGCTTTTTCCATTTCCCACTTCTATAATGAAACTATGTTCGGGATTTTTTCGAAACTATTTTTTCCGGATTCTATTATTTTGAGCCCCGGCGCAGGTTCTCTATCGAACACTCCGGCAGGCTCCAGAAAGGACACCAGACTTATGCAGGTTCCAATGTCATCCTATCTTGTGGAAATCAAACCACAGATTCAGGAACTGATCCGTCTGCTCGAGCGCGAATTCGATTATGTCAGCGTGCTCTGCACCGATGTCAAAGGCACGACCTACCGCGTCAGCATGCATCAGACCACCGTCGGCGATTATCACTTCTGTGAACGCGGCTTCGTTGTCCGTGCATGGCAGGACGGTTCCTACACCGAATATTCCTTCAACAACCTCACCGATGCCGCAGATCTTGCGGAGGAAATTACTTCCGCGCTGAAATCCGAATTTCAGGCATTAAAGGCACTCGGCATTGCGCAGATGGAGTCTCCTCTCGTGCAGGAAGAAGCCATCACCAAAACGATGCAGAACGAAATCGAGATTGACCCGGAGACCGTCTCCGCAGAGGAGATTCTCTCCCACCTTCGGAAGCTCTGCGACGCCGGCGCTGCCCATGAAGGAATTCTGGAATTCCAGAGTACCGTCAGCTTTGCCCGTGTCAACAAGCTGTTCCTCTCCTCCAAAAAGGATCTGATGCAGTCCTACGCTTTCTCGGAGGGCTCCCTTTCCGCAATCGGCACAGAAAACGGAAAACAGAATATGTCGTACCGTTCCTGCTCCGGCCTGAAAGGCGTGGAAATCTTAAATGAGATGGATGCGATTGTTGAGGAAATCATCGCCGTTCTGTACGACAAGCTCCACTCCGATCCGGTCACCCTGGCATGTACGATGTCATCACCGCACCGGATGTCACGGCGTGATTGCACACGAGGCATTCGGCCACGGTGTCGAGATGGATATGTTTGTCAAAGACCGTGCACTCGCCAAAGAGTATATCGGCAAGCCTGTTGCCTCCCAGCTCTCCTCCATGCACGACGGAGCAGTCGGCGCACAGCAGGTCAGCAGTTATCTTTTTGATGATGAGGGAACGCTCGGCACCGACACCACAGTCATCGACCACGGTACACTCGTTACCGGCATCAGCGATCTCGTAAGCGCACTCCGCCTCGGCACCACGCCGACCGGAAACGGAAAACGCGAGAGCTTCGAGCGCAAAGTCTACTCCCGTATGACCAACACCTACTTCACCGCAGGCACAGACAAACTCGATGATATGATCGCTTCGATTGAGCACGGCTATCTTCTCGAAAGCGTTCAGTCCGGTATGGAAGACCCGAAACACTGGGGCATCCAGTGCATGGTCGGACTCGGCCGCGAGATCAAAGACGGTAAGCTGACCGGAAAAGTCGTATCTCCTGTCACCCTGACCGGCTACGTTCCGGATCTCTTAAAGAGCATCTCCATGGTTTTCCGGCAAAGAAGAGCTCTTCGGCTCCGGCATGTGCGGAAAAGGTCACAAAGAATGGGTCAAAGTCAGCGATGGCGGCCCGTATCTGAAATGTAAAGTGAGGTTAGGCTGATGAACGAATTATACGATGTATTAAAAACAAGCAAAGCCAGCGACTTTCTGATCCGCGAAGAGCAGACCGAATCCCGCGAGGCATTTTTCATCGGTCAGAAGCTCGACATGAGCCGCGCGAAAAAAGTAACGCACACGTTTCTGACTGTCTTTGTCGACAGTGAGGATGGGAAATTCCGCGGAAGCGCAGAAAAAGAAATCCACCAGGGCATTTCCCGCGAAGAAATGCAGCAGGAAATTGACCAGGCGCTGTTCGCCGCACAGTTTGTGCAGAACCCATGGTACCCTGTTGCAGAGCCATCGGATGCCCAGGCAAGCGCCGACATGGCTGATGCTTCCCGCGATCTTACCGCTAAACTCGTAAAACTGGTGCAGGCTATGCAGGAAATCAAATCGGAAGAGGATTCCCGCGTAAACTCTTATGAGATTTTCGTCAACCAGAAGCAGACACACATCCGCAATTCCCGCGGTGTCGATGTCACCTTCTCCGGCTTTGACTGTGAGATCGAGGTTGTCACAAACTCCCGCAAGGATGATCATGAGATTGAGATCTACAAGGATCTCCGCTTCTCCGACAAATCTGCCGAGAAGATCATCGCCGAAGTGCACGGAATGTTCCACACCGGCCGCCAGCGTCTGAATGCTGTTCCGACCCGGCAGAACGAGCACGCCGATGTTCTCTTAAGCGGAGACGCCGTCGGCCGCTTCTTCCAGTATTTTGCCATGCATACCAACGCTTCTTATCAGTATATGGGCGTTGCAAAAGCAAAAATCGGTGAATCCATCACCGGCGCGGATGCTGATCCGCTGAATATCCGCCTCGTGCCGACGCTCGACGGCTCTGCCAAAAACGCGCCGTACGACGAAACCGGTATGCCGGTAGCCGAGCGCGTTCTGTTTGAAAACGGCATCTGCCGCTCCTACTGGGGCAGCCTTCAGCATGCCCATTATATCGGCATGAAGGATACTACTTCCATGAATAACATGGTAGTTGAAGGCGGTTCGAAAACACTCGACGAGCTGCGCAGCATGCCGCATATAGAAATCACCGATTTCAGTGCGTTTGATATGGATGCCGTAAGCGGCACCTGCGGCGGTGAGATCCGGCTCGCGTATGAGAGCGACGGAACCACCTCCCATCCGACAACCAGCGGATCACTTTCCGCCCGTTATGACGATGTGCTGAAAAATCTGACTTTCTCGAAAGAGACACAGCAGCTCAACAACCGCGTGGTGCCGTGTGCGGTACTGCTGCGGGATGTGACGGTGGCGGGAGAATAATTTTTCATTCTGCAGCATACGAAAAAGGAGCATCTCCAGGTTTCAAGTTCGAAACCGGAGATGCTCCTTTTTAATTTTCTGTGTTTATATTCAGTCTTTTCTTCGTCTTCTGGATTTCTTTTTGCTTCCAAAATCCGGAACAACGACCAGGGTGTTAAGACCCAGATAAGTTTCAACATCTTCTGCCGTTTTGATATTGTCATTCAGCACAGTCTGCAGTGTCAGAATTGCCAAAACAAGAACAAAATTTCTAAACAGTAATGGGGTCTGACCCCAATGTGGTTATTTATAATCGTGTGTTTTCAGTGTTGTCGTAATCAGGTTGTGAACCGGCGTATCGTCTTCCACAACCAGTATCAATGTCTTATTCATTTAAATTCACCTCACTGAGCGGCAGCGTAAAACGAAAATGACAGCCGTGCGGAGCGCAGTCACGAAGCACCAGTTCCCCGCCATGCGCATTTACAATGGAACGGCACAGCGCCAGCCCAAGGCCAAGGCTTCTGCGGCTGTCACTCACCTTATTTTTTCCGGAATAGAACATTTCAAATACATGCTCCCTGCACTCCGCCGGAATGCCGGGTCCATTATCCTCCACCGCAATCCATACGTTTTTTTCTCTTTTCCGGCTGTAATCCGGATCTTGGATCCTGCCTGTGTATATTTTACTGCATTGTTGATCAGGTTTACCAATACCTGTACAATCAGCTTTGCATCCATGCGGGCGAGCAGTATGTCTTCCCCGCAGTCCACCGTAATTTCATGTTCGTTTTTCCGCCGTTCTACATGGCGCAGCGCCTCACGTACTACATCCTCAACCACCTGATCGGATAACTGCAGTTTTACACTTCCATCTTCTATTTTCGTAAGCGCAAGCAGATTTTTCCACCAGTTCAATCAGCCATCCGGCATCCTCATAAATATCCGAAAAAATCTGTTTCCGCATCCCTTCGTCCAGTGCGTCAAAGTTACTGATCAAAGAGTCTGCATTGCCGAGAATTGATGTCAGTGGTGTGCGCAGATCATGGGAAATCGTCCGCAGCAGATTCACCCGAAGCTGCTCATTTTTCGCCATGACTGCCGCCTCTTCTTTTTCTCTCGCACTTTGTTCCCGATCCAGTGCCATGGCGCACTCTCCCAGAATAGAAAGCAGGATACTGTTCTCAAACACATCCAGTGGCTTTTGTCCGATGAAAATGCCGATCACACCATATCTGTTCTGTGCCGCATAGATGGAAAGGTACAGATACGGTTCTTCAGAAAAACGTTCTGTCATAGCTCCCGCCCGTTTCCGGTTTTTCAGAACCCACTGCAGGATTTCCTGTTCTTTCTCATTAAAAACTTTTTCTGATTTTATTCCTGTTTCGGCGTTATAAAGAGTTCCCTGCACAATGCCGTTTTTCTTTTTTTCTACCGGCGTCCACAACCAGATTTCTTCCCAGAAGCTTTATCAGCTGCTGTTGCCGTAATATCAAAAAATTTCCGACGCATCCTCTGCCTTTTGCAGAAGCTGGCTGGTATTAAAAAGAATCTTGGTTCGAAAGGCATCTCGTGCAGAAAGCTTTGCATTTTCTTTCAATTTTGAAGCAAGCGTACTGGTCAGGATTGAAGTGCCAAGCATGATCGCAAAAGTCACCGGATAGCCGGAACCATACGCATGCAACGAAAGCCTTGGCTCTGTCATAAAATAATTAAACAGGACAACACTTGCCACAGAGCTGACCACACTACAGGTATAACCGCTGGTCAGAATAGATGTCAGCATGACGCCAAACAGATATACCGTAATAATATTGGCATCCGTAAAACCAAGCCGAAAAAAGATTTCTCCGATTCCGGTCGCAGCAGCCAGAATCAGAACCGTAAGCATCAGTTCTTTCCAGGAAGGCAGCTCCATCCACTCCGGAAATTTTTTTCGTTTCTGATATCTCCGGTACACATCTGAGTCTGGAATGATGTGAATTTCCAGATCAGGCACAAGATCCGTCAGACGCTCGGTCCACACCCTTCGCTGATGGAAATAGCCCTGCTTCATCATGCTCTTTCCAATGACAATCCGCGTCACCTCGGAAATTCTTGCGTATTCTGCAATCTGCAGGGCAATATCCTCACTGTGTGTCGTTACAATTTCTGCCCCGCTCTGCTCTGCCAGACGAACATGCTTCTGCAGCCTTGCCAGATCCTCCGGTGTTTTTTCTGTTTTTTCTGCTGTCTGCACATACAATGCCGTAAAGCCGGCCTGAAACGCCTGTGCCATCTGCGCCGCAGTCCGAATAAATTTTTTCATTGGATGGCGAAGAGGACAGACACACCATGGATATGCTCATTTTTTTGTTTTTCCTTTTTCCAACTGTCTCACCCGCCTCCTATTGTAGATCATAAACGAAGAGAAAGCTATAGTCAGGAAATCGTTTTTTCTCCCGTTCCCTGTTCTTGTTTTCTGTTTTTCCGTGAAAATTTTTGTCCCGTTTTCCGGTTCCTCTCTTCTGTTTTCCGTGAAAAATGTCTCTATCTGATCTACGAGCACGCCTCCAGACAAAAAACCGACCAGGGTAACGAAGAGCAGTCCTACACTTAACACAGAAATCACCTCTCTTTCAGATTCGAAAACATTTCTGGATCGCTTTATATTCACCAAGAACCAATATGGTAGCATCGCCATCCAGAACTGTCTCCGGAGACACCGCAACATCTGTTTTTCCATATTTTCTTGTTGCCAGAATATTAATACCGTATTTTTTCCGGATATCCAGCTGGCCGACATTTTTTCCAATCCAGTTCTCCGGGATTTCAACCTCAAAAATCGCATACTGACTGTCAATTTCAATATAGTCAAACACATGATCCGAGCTGTAACGAATCGCTGTCCATTTTGCCATCTGTTTTTCCGGATAAACAACCTGATCCGCTCCGTTCCGCAACAGGAATTTTTCCTGTACATCCCGTTCTGCCCGGGACACGACCCATTTTGCGCCCAGCTCCTTTAAAAGACATGCGGTTTCCAGCGAATCCTGAAAGCTGCTTCCGATCGTCACAATACAGACATCATAATTTCCCACACCAAGGGATCGCAGAAAGTCTGCATTGACACTGTCACCGATCTGTGCATTTGTCACATACGGCATCACGGCATCGATCCGTTCCTCATTTCGGTCTACCGCCATCACCTGATGTCCAAGCTGATTCAGATGCATGGCAATATGTCTCCCAAATCTTCCTACTCCAATCAGTAAAATATTTTTCATCTCATCTCTTCCTCTCTTCTTATCCTACATTTATTTTTTCCAGCGGCATTTTTGCATGTGCGCTCTTTCTCCCCGGCATCGCAGCATAAACAAGCGTCAGACCGCCAACCCTTCCAAGAAACATCAGTGCAATCAGAATTCCTTTCGAAAGAACACCGAGCCGCGGCGTAATTCCAAGCGTCAGGCCAACCGTTCCAACAGCAGATGCTGTCTCAAACAGACACTCAGAAATCGGCAGATTTTCTGCCACACTGATCACCATTCCTCCCATCAGCACCAGAAAAAGATACATCATCAGAATCGTAGATGCATTTTTTAATACCTCCTGGCCCACTCTGCGTCCAAACATCTGTGTGTCCTCTCTCTGACGGAACGTAGCAGACGCATTAGCTGTCAGCACGGCAAATGTGGTAATTTTCATTCCGCCAGCCGTTGATCCCGGTGCTCCGCCAATCATCATCAGAACAATCATGATCGCCTGGGAGGCACCTGTCATCCCGGAAAGATCTGCTGTATTAAATCCGGCCGTTCTTGTTGTCACGGACTGAAACAATGCGCAGAGCGTCCGCTCCTTGACCGGCATTCCGGCGAAATCCCGGAAGAAAAAGAAAGCCGCCGGAACGAAAAATCAGAAACAGACTTGTAAGCAGGATCACCTTGCTTTGCATGCAGTACTGACGAAAATGGTACTTTTTTTGTATAGATATCATCCCAGGTCAGAAATCCGATTCCACCTATTACAATCAGCCCCATAATCGTAAGATTAACCAGTGGATTTCCCACATAAGAAGTCAGGGACGGATACAGATGATCCGTTTTTCCAAGAAGATCAAATCCTGCATTGCAGAATGCGGATACAGAATGAAACAACGCCATCCAGATTCCTTTTCCGCCGTAATCCCGTAAAAAAACAGGCAGAAGAAACAACGCCCCCAACAGTTCAATTCCAAAGGTTCCTTTGAGGATAAAACGCGTCAGGCGCACAATTCCGCCCACCTTCGGGGCAGAAATCGCATCCTGCATCGTGCTTCGCTGCATCAGGGAAATTTTTCTCCCGGAAAGCATCGCAATCGAAACAGCGATCGTAACCACACCAAGACCGCCGATCTGAATGAGCAGCAAAATCACGCTCTGTCCAAAGACGGACCAGTAGCTTCCTGTATCTCTGACTGCCAGTCCTGTCACACAGGCGGCTGATGTTGCAGTAAACAGTGTTTCTGTAAATGGCGTTACATTTCCTTCCCGCGAAGCCACAGGAAGCATCAAAAGCAGTGCTCCTGCCAGAATTACCCCCGCAAATCCAAGAATGATAATTTCAAACGACGACCATTGTTTCCTGTATCGCAGTTTTATACTCCACATTTCTCTTTTTACTCCTTCTTTTTGATTCCTCCTTATTTTAGAGACTTCCGTTTTAAAAACGTATAAATACCTTTTCCATGGCATTAAGATTGTATAAAGATTTTTCGAATTTCAAACCAAAAAACAGGAACCGCCCAAAAGTTTCCCACAACAGTAATGAGGTCTGACCCCAATGTGTGTATATTCTTCTTTTATCGCAGTAACGCATTAGTTGGTTAAACTACCGATTTTTCTCCTTTTGAAAGTAGATTCTTTTGTCATAAATATCAAAAAAAGTATTTACAAATCCTTACGTATCAGTTGTTATGTATATAATCTATTGAGAAGTTCGTGCAGAATTATGCAATTTTGTTTTTAACAAATACTCTGTTTCCTTTCCCAACGGCATTTTGTTGACTTTTTACGTTAAACAGAACGGATCAAAGGGTAAAATACCAAATTTTTTCGCAAAAAATCACTCAACGTAATTACAGATGAATCGGATCCATATCCCGAAAAAAACATACGCACCTTATTTTCGAAAGGAGATATCAATTTTATGTTTCATTTTCTAAAAGGAAAGAGTAAAGAAAATGTTCTTTACGCACCTTGCAAAGGAAAAGTAGTTCCGCTTTCCGAAGTCCCGGATCCTACCTTTTCCGAAAAAATCCTGGGGGACGGATTCGCAGTAATTCCGTCGGAAGGAAAAATTTATGCACCGACAGACGGTGAAATAGCCATGGTATTTGATACTCTTCATGCCATCACGCTCACAAGCAGCTCCGGAACCGAAATCCTGATCCACATCGGCCTGGATACGGTTACACTAAAGGGCGCACCGTTTACCGCACACGTTGCAGCCGGCGATCAGGTCAAAAAAGGAGATCTTCTGATGGATGTCGATCTGGACAAGATCACCGGAGCCGGATTGAACACAGTCACTCCGGTACTGATTTGCAATACCGATGATTACGAGAAAATCAGCTTGAAAAAAGAGGGCGAAGTTTCCTTAGACGAAGCCGTTCTCAGTATTTCCTGATCTTTTTTTGATCTTTCGTCAGATGAATCTTCATCCTCTTCTTTTATGAAATGTACGCTTGAAGTCTTTTCTCACTTGCTTTTGTGAAATGCACTCTCAATGTCTTTTCTGCACTTGCTTTTGTAAGTATATTGGATGGATTCGGTAAATTCACGTATCTAATTGGAGGTATCCAGTTATATAAATTATCTTTTAAGGAGGGAGAAATATATGAAATTTCTTCAGAAACTAGGGAAAGCCCTCATGCTTCCTGTAGCAGTACTGCCGATCTGCGGTATCCTGATGGGTATCGGATACCGGCTGTGTCCGGCAACGATGCAGGGCGGCGAGATCTCGGGCGTAGTAAACCTGATCGGTCTGTTTCTCGTAAAAGCAGGAGCAGCTCTGATCGACAACATGGCAATCCTCTTTGCAATCGGCGTTGGTGTCGGTATGTCAGAAAAGAATGACGGTACCGGCGGAATCGCAGCTCTGGCATCCTGGCTGATGATCACAACACTTCTTTCTACCGGAGTTGTTACAACTATCATCCGTCCATCGCTGAGAGTGCTACAAAGACGCTGGCCTTTGACAAGATCGAAAACCCGTTCATCGGTATCCTGGCCGGTATCATCGGATCTGCCTGCTATAACCGTTTCAAAGACACCAAGCTTCCGGACTGGTTATCCTTCTTCAGCGGCAAACGCTGTGTAGCAATTGTTTCCGGTGTTGTTTCTATCGTTGTATCTGCTGTTCTGTTACTGGTATGGCCATTACTGTTCGGTGCTCTGGTAGCAATCGGTAAATCTATTGTCAGCCTTGATGTTGTCGGTGCCGGTATCTATGCATTCCTGAACGTCTGCTGATCCCGACCGGATTACATCACGCTCGAACAATGTATTCTGGTTTGACACGATCGGTCTTGGTGACTTGAAGCACTTCTGGGCTGGTGAAACATCTGCTGATGTAACCTGGAGCCTTGGTATGTACATGTCCGGATTCTTCCCATGTATGATGTTCGGTATTCCTGGTGCTGCACTTGCTATGGTAAGATGTGCAAAACCTGCAAAGAAAAAAGCTGCGATCGGTCTGGTAGCTTCTGCTGCAGTCTGCGCATTCATCTGTGGCGTTACAGAACCTTTTGAGTTCGGATTTATGTTCCTTGCTCCTGCTCTGTACGTAATCTATGCATTACTGTACGGTATCTTTACTATGATCACAGTTGCTCTCGGCTTCCGTGCAGGATTCAGCTTCTCCGCCGGTGCTATGGACCTCCTGTTCTCATCCTCACTGCCCGCAGCACAGAAAATATGGCTGATCATTCCGCTTGGAATCGCAGCATTCCTCGTATTCTACTTCGTATTCCTGTTTGCTATCAAGAAATGGGATCTGAAGACTCCTGGACGCGAAGATGACGATCTCGAAGCAGAGAAAAAAGTAGAACTGGCAAGTGATAACTATACCGCAATCGCAGCTAAAATTCTGGAAGGCTGCGGCGGAAAAGAAAACATCACAAGCATTGATAACTGCGTTACAAGACTGCGACTGGAAGTGAAAGATATCACTGCCGTAAACGACAAGGTAATCAAATCTGCCGGCGTGGCAGGCGTGATCAAACCTGGCAAAACCTCTGTACAGGTTATCGTTGGAACAAAAGTTCAGTTCGTAGCTGACGCTTTCTCCAAACTTTGTGAATAATATTTACCCAGGTAGTCCAAAAGGAGCATATCGCTGATGCGGTATGCTCCTTTTAATTGCGCAAAGTTTTCCTTATTTTCTGCCCTTTCGCAGAGCAGGAACCCGGCTGTTGTTTGTCAAATGGCTGCTATCAAAACCAAAGGTCGGATTACTGGTGGTTCCGAAAACGTGTGCATATATGTGGGGAATCGCCGTGTGACCTCAGCTCTTGTTCTAAGCACCGCGCAGCTTTTCGGGACAGGTACAGCACAGTACATCGTTTCGTAAATGTATTTTTTTTGAAAATCTTGTTATGAAAAGGAGTGCGAAAAAATCGTAACTTTGTTTTTTCGCACTCCCATTTTCTCTCCCAAAAAACGCCGCAGCTCTCGTCTTACTTCGCGCTGTCTGCATCAATCACGGACTGGATCTGTTTCATCAGCGTATCATAATTCTCCTGATTGTCGATTCCGCCAAGCATCGGTTCTCCCACAATATTTCCATTTCGATCGACTAAGATTGTGGTCGGAAATGCCATAATATCGGAAGCATACTTTCCTGCAGCGGAAGCAGAGTCAATGGAAAGATTGCGGTATTTCGCACCCTGGCTTTCAAGAACCGCTGCTGCTTCTTTGATCGCATCCTGATTTCCGTCGAAGGTTTCTGTGTTGATGCCTACAACCTCGCCTCCCATGGATTTGATTGCATCGTTTAATTCGTTCAGCTTGGATAACTCAGCAACACAAGGCTTGCAGCCAGTAAACCAGAAATTCACGACCGTTACCGCATTTTTGGAAAACAGACTTTCGTCAACGGTGTTGCCATCATAATCCTGGCCCGAGAAATCCCGGAACGGAGATGCCTCTTCGGAATCGTTTTTCGCGTCGCTATCTTCCGATGCTGTATTGCCGTTTTCTATTTCCGCCATCTGTTCCTCGATTGTTCGTATCGTTTGAATATCATCCGTCAGTGTTTTCAGCTCGTCCTCTGAAAAAGAATCCTTGTTGGCTTCAACCGTGTCTGCCAGATAATCCGCATAATTTCCGCTTGGATCCGCCGTGCTTTTATTCATCATGCCAAACACCTTGTTCCATACATCCGCATGATCTGCAAAAATCTGGTTCTCCTGCTGATATAAATCGTCCAGCTTTGTGCCGGAAGCCCCTGCCGTTTCGGTTCCGGATTCCGCAACAGATCCCGTAACAGCTTCTGTGCCGGATTCCGTCTGGGTTGTCTGCGTTTTCTTTGTGTCTGCAGCCTCTTTTCCGTTGCATGCGGTAAGTAATAATGCTACGCTGAGTGTAAAAACAGGGATAAAAGTTCTTTTGGTTTTCATAAATTATGGCTCCTTTTAAGATAGTATAATGTAAAAAACAAGAATTCAATATCATCCTTCGATGCTTCGTGATCTGCTGCTGATCAATGGTTTCTGATCTCTGACTGTTGATCTCCGGTGTCCTTTTTCTGACACGTTTTTCCCATAAACTGATAGTGGATCGCATCCTTCGGGCAGGCCTTGATGCAGGCTCCGCATCGGATGCATTCCGGATGATTTGGGGTCCGGCACACGTCGATATCCATTTTACATGCCCTGGAACACTGATTGCATCCGACACATTTGCTGTTTTCAATCGTGATATGTAAAAAGCTTACCTTATTAAATAAGGAATAGATTGCCCCAAGAGGACAGATCCATTTGCAGAAGGGTCTGTAAAACAAGATGCTGAGCACGACAACCGTAATCAGAATACAGAATTTAAACGAAAACAGCTTGCCCAGTGCAGACCGGATTGCGGCATTTCCGATGGAAAGCGGGATCGCCCCCTCCAGAACGCCCTGCGGACAAATATATTTGCAGAAGAACGGATCTCCCATCCCGATCGAATTCGTTGCAAACATCGGCAGAAGAATCACAAAAACAACAAGGATGATATATTTCAGATACCGCAGCGGCTTCAGTCTGGCCGTGGAGAATTTCTTTCCAGGGATTTTGTGAAGCAAATCCTGAAACCATCCAAACGGACACAAAAAACCACAGATGAATCTTCCCAGTGTCACGCCGAGTAAAATCAGGAACCCGGTTATGTAGTAGGAAAACTTAAATTTGGATGATCCGACAACCGCCTGAAAGGCTCCGATGGGGCACGCTCCCGTCGCAGCAGGACAGGAATAACAGTTTAGGCCCGGTACGCATACCGTTTTCGCCTTGCCCTGATATATTTTGCCCTGAAAAAAATTGGGGATATGAGGATTGGTAAGCAGTGTGGCCGCTGCCTGGATCCACCCGCGTATTCCGGCTATTTTCTTTGATCGTAACTTCTTTTTCTTATCCAATTCCGACACACTCCAGACATAATTTAATTGCTTTCCCAAGCACAGCAGCCGCTTCCCCTCTGACGGCGCCATAGCCCATCATCGCTATGCCTGTGATAACTAGAACAATTTGAGATATTTTTCCGCATTTCAAAATGTGGTTGCTCCTTTGATTTTATTGATTGACCAGCTGACTCTGATATTATACAATAGCTGTTGTAAAATCATTGTTAAGAAATGGGCAGGTGAAAAAAATTTTGAGATTATTAATCGTGGAAGATGAGAAACAAATGTGTGACACAGTTGCCAGAAGTCTGTACTCCGCCGGGTACGAGGTAGATACCTGCTATGATGGGGCGGAGGCTCTGGAATGCATCCTGGCAGAAAATTATGATCTGATTGTCCTGGATCTCAATCTGCCCGGCATGGACGGAATGGATCTTCTAAAAGAGCTCCGGAAGGAAAACGAAGAAACGAAGGTGCTGATCTTATCTGCAAGAGGACAGATTGCAGACAAAGTAGAAGGACTCGATGCCGGGGCAAATGATTATATGGAAAAGCCGTTCCATCTGCAGGAGCTGGAAGCGCGGATCCGCAGTCTGACGAGAAGAAAATTTGTACAAAAGGATGTCTGTCTGGAAAGTGGCGGGATCAAATTCGATACCATCAAACGAGAGGCCTATGCCAACGGAACCCTGGTTCCCCTGACAAGAAAAGAAAACGGCATTTTGGAATATCTGCTTCTTCACCTTGGCAGACCGGTAAGTCAGGAAGAATTGATCGAGCATGTCTGGGATGCCTCCGTGGACAGCTTCAGCGGATCCATCCGCGTACATATGTCTTCGCTTCGGCGAAAGCTCAGGGCGGTACTTGGATACGATCCGATTTTGAATAAAGTAGGCGAAGGATATCAAATACGAGAGGAGTCCGACCGATGAAAAAAATATCACTGCAGTGGAGACTTACCTGTATCATTACCCTATATATTGCGGTCATCTGTGGATGTCTGACCCTGCTTGTCTATAAAAACGGAATTTATTATATCGATTCCCTGCAGGAGACCGTAGATGCCAGGGGCGATGATGCCGAAGATCAGGACGGGGACGGTGCCACAGACGGTTCCGATCAAATCTATATCAGCATTCCGGAGGACAAGTGGGATGAATTTGCCAGAGATTTCTCTGTTCAGGTGTACAACAATAAAGCAGACTACAAAAGAAACAGTCTGATCCTTTCCGCTTTATTGGCCCTTCTTGGCGGTGTCGCTACCTATTTTATCAGTGGCCATGCGCTCAGACCCATTCGTGAGTTCTCCGAAAAAATTGAGGAGGTGCAGGCACAGAATCTGGCCGATTCGCGCATTGAAGAAAACAAAGTAAAAGAGCTGAACCAGCTTCGTATTTCGTATAACAAGATGCTGGAACGTCTCGCAGATGCTTTTGAAATCCAGAGACAGTTTTACGGCAAATGCAGCACACGAGCTTCGAACCCCATTGTCTGTCATGCAGGTACAGCTCGATTTATACCATTCCACCCCGCATCCGGGCAATGACGCCGACACCTTACAAACACTGAAAATGGTGACGGAGCAAAACGGCCGACTCAGCAAAATGGTCAAGACACTGCTCGATATGAGTGAGCTTCAAACAGTAAGCAGGGATGAAACCATTGCCGTTGATGCCCTCGTCGATGAAGTACTGGTGGATCTGGAACCGCTTGCTCAGGAAAAAAGATAAAACTGATCGGGAACTGTAAAGATACCACTATGGTCGGAAGTGACATTTTGATTTACCGGATGGTATACAATCTTGTTGAGAATGCAATCAAATACAACCATTTCGGCGGACAGGTTACCGTAACCGCATACCGGAAGGGAAAAAACATCTGCCTGTCCGTAGAAGATACCGGAAGCGGAATCCCGGCTGAATTAAAAGAACGCATATTTGAACCATTCTTCCGCGTAGATAAATCCAGAAGCCGCCAGCTTGGCGGAGTAGGCCTTGGGCTGGCCCTGGTTCATGAAATCGTGCGCGTACATGACGGCAGAATAACCGTTCAGTCCAGCCCGTCCGGTGGAACGATCTTTGAGGTAGTCTTTACACAGTGACATCATCCCAAAAGCCAGTCGATGATATCATCTGTTCTGGTGTGACTCCATTTCTTCTTTTTTCTCAGTATGGCATATTATACGCAGAACATCAAAATATTTTCCCATTTCGGAAACTTTTATTTTATTCAGCCCAATATTTTCCCGTTTCAGAAGCAAAACCGCATAAGCCACAGCTGCACTTCGGATTACACCTGGGTGCTGTCTGTGGTTCATGCGGTATGAGGCACAGCCTTCATGCTTCCTTCCGTTAGGCAAAAAAAAGAGCGAACCAACGCATTATCACATGTATCAATTCGCTCAAAATAATACTGATTCGGATGTGCTTCAGTCACTTTCCTCAGCGAAAAGAAGCCCCGTTTATCACACATTTGCTGTTTTCTGTTTAATCAAAAAATCACGTACATCTTCATCAAACCGTTTTGCTTGTGGACATTTTGCAACCACATCATCCCAATTTTCACAAACAGTTTCAATTAACTTTTCGTATGTCCGTTTTTCTTTTTAGGACGATTTTAATTTCACTCCATGATATTGCGGTGAATGTGCAATGATGTTAACCCACGGATCAAGTAATGTTTCATAATCATCGTACTGATCACAGGCTGCCACAATCCATGTATCCGTTGCATCAAACGGAATCATATAGCTCACAGCCAGTCCATCTTCCGGAAGCAACAACGTCCTTATGAATGTTCTTAAAAAAGTCAGCCTCTGCATCTGGAGTATTTCCATGGTGTTCACACGGTAACGCAACCGGACATTCGTTTCTATCTCCAATTATTTTTTCACAGGTAAGCGGATGTGCTCCTTCCGGCGCATCACAAAGTGCCCTTTGACAAACACAATGGACTTCTTTCTCGCATCTTTGGACATCTCCATCCATATGGACAACCAAAAGATCAAGTACTGGTGTCAAGGAATGCATATAGGCCTTCAGCTTTCCCTGATTGTCTTCACACCATTTCCAGACACCTTTCCAACCATTTCCAAACTGTCCGATCATGTTGGGTTCTGGCTGAATCATTTGATAATTGTTTTCTTCATTGGTAATTGTATCAATGACTGCAGCAATCAGTTCAAAATCCCGTGGGCCTTCTGCAACAATTCCTATCGTTTTCATTACAGATTTGGTACGCCCCCTAACCGTCCTTCTGTCCACAATCTCGACAGAGAATAACCAGAATCCATTAACTCCTTAGTTACCTGAATTCTCTGTAAAGATGTGTGACCTGATTTTCTGCTCTTGTTTACTGCAAACAATCTTATATCATCATTCATTAAATCAAGTCCGTCCAAAACCAGAGGGTTGTGGGTTGTTACAAAAACAGTCTTATCCTGTTCCAGAATTGTTTTACAGAACAGCTTTGTCGTCTCTCTCGCAAGTCTAGGATGCATTGCATGATCAAAACTATCCACAGCAAAAATGCCCGGTGCATCAGGGTGCAATGCCAAGCAAAGAAGAAACAGAACATACAACGCTCCTTCACTGGCATCGTAAGCGGTAAAGCTTGTTTTTGAAGTCAAATATCGATCTTGGAACTCCAAAATTCTTCTCGTCGTCGGAACAGCAGCATTTACGCTTGACTTTTTAGGTGCAGTCACATCAAACCCACTTGCCCAATCGATCAGTTCCAAGACTTCATCCAGTGGAAGATTCTGCAAGTAGCTTTCACCGTCTTCATCTTGCCTCATGATTTCTTCAATTGCCTCTGCAAGTCTGCCTCCGCACAAACCGATAGGATTAACCTGATACGGATCAGGGAGCGTTCCTCTCAATGCTTGTGTGTTAGGTTGATAAATCGCATAGTTCTTAAACTTCTCAATTTCCGGTCTAACCTCAGCAAGTTCTTCATTAGGTTCGAGCATCAGTAACCCTACATACGGATCATATGTTGTTTTTGATGCACCGCTTCTTCCCCACAGTGTTTGATTATTTACAGTCAATTTTTCCGAATGATAACGCCACATGTCTCGTCTGGCTGAATCCGATTCATTTGGAACATTCAAATTGACTCCATATTGATAGTCCTTTTCATTTTGTCGCCAAGACACATCAAAATTGATGGTTGGTGCTTTTCTCCTTAAATCGGAGAATGCCGACTTATAAAGTCCCGGAACACTAAGACGAATACCTTTCCGCTGCATACTTGCGTTATCTACTCGATCTGTCATAGCAGCACAAAGCAAACCAATAGCCTCAAGGATTGTTGTTTTTCCAGAGCCATTTGCTCCAATAAAAACATTTACACGTCCCGGCTCAAACGACACCTCTTCCAATGTCTTGAAATTTTTAAAAACTAGCTTTTTAATGTTCAAAGCACTCACTTCCTTCATAAAGCCAGCTCAAGCTTAACATAAGCTTTGCCATGTTTCAAATTAAGTATACCAGTTTTCTAAAATAATTACAAACTTATTTTAGAATTTTTCTTCGTTTTGAAAAATTTGTACTCGATATACAGGTTTCTTTTGTCTTTCCATAATAAAGACCCTCCTAACGATATTTATTGCATCACAGAAAAGCCTTCTAAACATTATTTTACAGAAAAGTTTCATACTCTCGTAAATGATGCTAATGATGGCATAATATCAACTCCGCGAATCAAAATGGCAGGGATTCGTATACTGTTATTTTTCGTTTTTTCATCCAAACGTGCATCTTCCATCTGCCCAACAATAAATCAACTCTTTCAAAAACTCCCTGTACTGTGTCTCAATTTTCTCTTCTTTCACATCATCTCCCGTCTTTTTTCTGTACACTGCGATGTAATGAATCACTGCCTTTCCACCCTCTGAATTAATAATACGATCTATAATTTCCTGACTCTTTTCATCAATTGGACATCCAATGAATTGATCCATAAACGCTTTGATTCCTGCCCCATAATCCCATAATGGTATCTCCGGATACTTCGCCAGCATTCCAATCTGTGCATGATATTGTTCTTCTGCATTTTCAATTCCAAGCATCGGATATTCTTCCATTCCAATCATAGCCACATATCCCTTCGGATCATGGCTCCGCTCTACTTCTTTCCAGAATTCTTTAAATATTCTCTTTTTCGTCTGTGAATCTATCTGTACTCCGTGTGTGTTACTGTTATGAATGCTGAATTCCATCCTTCTTTCGTCCATACTTACAAGAGACATTCTGTGGAAAACCGGAAACAGTTCACTTATATATGTCGTAAATGGTCTCCTTAAAACAATCGTCTCTTTATTCAGCATATCTTTTGCAACTTCAGATAATGGTCTGATTCGATAAAACAGTTTCCAGTTAAGATAGGACTCTGTGCAGAATTTACGCCATACTTTTTTCTCTTTTTCTCCAATCGGGCAGTTTTCCCCTGGTATGTCTAATACAATTTCAGGAATCCCTGAAAATCTCAGGAATATTTCCAACGGTTTTACATTTGAAAAACAGTGCTCTGCTCTCCATTCCACAAACACTTTATCCAAAGCCGAATTCGGCAGGCAATATTTCCATCTAATAAAATCCGGAACTCTGTTCCTGAATTCCGGTCGCCATCGAATCAACCCGCTTATGGCACTCTCCTCTACGCACTGATACATATCTTTTGTAAATTTCCATTGCGAGCAGAACGGAAATGCTTTTTGATAAAATTGAAAGCTTTTCTGCGTAATCAAATTTTTATATTCAAACAACGTATTTTTTTTGCGTTATCGTCAAAATTTCACTTTTTCAAACGCAACATAGGAAAATCCAATTCCTGCAATCTGCAGAAAATGCCACAGCAGAGTTCTCATCTG
>ENA-OQEL01000257-OQEL01000257.1-human-gut-metagenome-genome-assembly--contig:-NODE-257-length-20537-cov-2.803087_pt1 | contig 20537 bp, 26 predicted proteins | sample MGYA00242796_ERZ504637 | MGnify/ENA primary metagenome ERZ504637 (study PRJEB26092, sample SAMD00036306) | human gut metagenome | host: Homo sapiens | study: EMG produced TPA metagenomics assembly of... | reverse complement strand
TGAATCCAAAATTTCACAACATTCTTCAACACGTGTATATTTCAATTTTTCCATTCTTCGTTCCTTGCAAAATTCAAATTTTTCTATCTGCTAATCATCATTTTCTTCCAACATTTTCCTTAATTCCACCAGATTCTTATGAATTTCCACCTCTAATTCCTCAATATCTTTCAATATTTCCTCTGTTGGTGGATACTCTACCGGAATATACTCGATCTCTTTATATTTATTAATAGAAAGATCATAATCATTCTCGACAATCTCTTCTTTCGGCACAAAAAAAGGACTGTTCTGTTCGTTTTCTTTCTTCTTCCTTTTCTAGATTCTGATATCTCTCAATAATATCAGGAATATCATTTAATTAAAATATCTTTGAAGGTTTTGCGATCATAAAACGATACATATTCAAGTATAGGAGCTTCAATATCGGCAGGAGTAAACCAATCAACAGCAGCGTAAATAGTAGCAATGAATATTTTCTTGATAATATACTTTCTGTAGCCCTTCATAATAGCTAGCAATCCAATTGCGAGTTTTTAAAACAGCTTGCGTTTTTTGTGGTTGGATTTGATAACCATCATAACGGTGAGATTGAGCAGAATTTAACTCGTCATTTATTTTTAAATATAATTCACGGAAAATTTGTTTGAATGGCTGTTTAATTTGACGTGTAAATAAATCTTGCTGATATATATGCCATAGATTGCTTTTATATAAATCTATAGGGTGAGAGATACGAATTTTATCATCAGCATTTAAATTGATGATGTCTTTTGTAGGTGAGATTAAGCTATTATTTTGGAAATAGCCTATGTCATCATCATGAATAAATACTAGATTTTGAAGCAATGGTTTTAATATAGGATTTTGATTGAGCAAAGTGATTTCATCTGCCAAAAATAAAGTGGAGTTTTCCATAGCTTGTTCAAACATAATTTTTGAACGGCGATATTGGTCAATAAATTCATTTTTGGCTTGTTTTAAGGCAAGATAATATGGTTCTTTTTTAGATTTTACTAGGTACAGATTTTAATTGTTATTTTGTTTTGACAAATAATAGAAGTTTTACCATATTCATCTACTTGTAAATAAATAGAAATATTTTCTAGCTCTTTAGGCTCAAAATATTGTTGCTGATTTTTGATTAATTGTGTTTCCATATTTAAGATAAAGCGGAAAGTATCAGAAAAATGAGCATTTCTTGCTAAATTATTTAGGGCAATTTTACAAGCTAAGTTTTCACTAGATTGTCTTTGTGAGCCAAATTTTTTACTTTCTTTGTGGAATTGCTGAATGAATATATAACGTTTGAGCATTTCTTTTTGTGCAGTCTTAGTGACTTTACCGCTCTTAGAAAGTGGGATTAATCCGTAAGCCATCAATAAATCTTTATTGCGTTTTTCAATTATTTGTGCTTTGACTTCATCAGCAGAGAATAAACCATTAGTAGCGTCAGCGTATTTTCTAGCACGTGTATGAGCATTACCTTCGGAGATATATTTAGCAGCATCATATAAAATGGCAAAACGTTCTTTACCTAATTGTTTATAGCATGATTTAAACCAATCCAAATCGAAAGCTCCATCACGTAAATCTTCAATAGAAATAGGCGTGTATTTAGCAAAGGTAACAGCTAATTTTTTATCAGCATAACGCATATGTGCTAAGAAATAATAGCAACCGCTGACAAATCCTTTCCATTTCAAAATTTTATCCACTAATGGTATCCATGAAGGTGAGAACATACAAGCTTCGATTAAACGAATATTAGAGATAGATTTATCTTTTAGATACGCCTTTAAATCTTTAGCTGTTTCATCTTTTTTAGGTTTACAAATACTTAATAGATAAGAAAAGATGCTATCTTTATTAGTTACTTCAGACCAAAGATAAGAGATAGTTTTTTAATTTACTTTTGCTTAATGCTGTTAAAATATCAACAAAATAATGAATGCCTTTTATTTGTTTGATATTATTTATTAATTTAGTGTATTTAGTAGGCAAATCACCGCGTTTTAATTCAATGGACAAAATTTGAGATATGATGATATCGGCAAAAATTTTGGCTATAAAGTAGTAAATCTTGTTTTATTGTTGGTTTTTCAGCAGAGAAATCACTAAAAGCTAAAGTCGAAAAATTGTCTTCAAATAAAGAAGATAATTGATTGAGTTTTGAAGATAATTGTTCTGATGAACGTTGGAAAATATCGATATAAAGTTCATCTTCAGCGATTAAAATTCATTTGCTTAGCACGAAGGAAATTATATATAGGCAAATAAATTTCATATTTGTATTTAGTGTAGAGATTATACAGTAAAATGAAGCTTTCTTTAAAGCTAATTCATCATTATAATTATTTAAAAGTGGCATAAGATGAAAGTACAACCAACAGATTTACTACCATAATGATATTGCGTTAAGAAAGAAATAGTCATTTTATTTTGTTTTGCTATGACTTTATTAAAATCGAATTTTTCTAAATGACGTAAAGCCCAGAATTTAGCAACTTCAAAACAATATTTTTGAGGAACATAATATTCATAGAGATTTTCAATGATAGTGGCTAAACTTTCTATACGGGAATAATTATTTAATTTAGTTTGTATATATTTGGATTTTAAGACAAATTGAATTGTCATTGAATGTATTAGATATTACATCTTTAAATGGTGAATTTATATCGAAATAATTCAATGATATAAATAGATATAATTGATAAAGTTTAGCAGGTGTTTTGATATATTGAGCATAAAAATCCTGCCAAAGATTAGGATAAGGATATTTATATAAATTAAATTTTTCTTCCCAAGAAATGCGTCTAAAATCATTATCTAAAAGGATTTCACTGCCATACAAAGGATTATACGAAAGCATTTTATGTTTTTCGTAAAAATTAGATAAATCATCTACTATTTGAAATAATTCTTGAAGTGAAAGCGGATAAATATCTGTTATTTTTAAAGAATTGTTTACTTCAGATAGTGCAAGTTGAGTTTTTAATGTAGTATCGTAAGATAATTCTTTAATAGTAGGGTCATTATCATAGCTATCATTTATTTGTGAAATTAAGATTTGTTCATTAGTTGTAGGGTTAGTAAGTGTACAAAGATATGTTTTTGCAGTATTAAATAGGGTTTGATTATGAGGATTTTTTTGCAATTGCAATAATATATCTAAACCAGCAAGGCGGATAGAGCCTTTTTTATCGCTCAATAAAATTTTTAAGGTATCAAGTAATTGTTTTTCAGGCTGTTTTAATAAGAGTCGAATGATATTTTGACGTAAATCACTGTATTTATATTTGAGCATGGATATGAGAAGGTCATATTCATCTTTAGAAATGGCGAGTTTATTGATGATGTTATAGCTTTCTTTGCGTGTGGCTTCACTTCTATCAGCTAATAGGCAAAATACTAATTGGCGTTGAGTTAGAGTTTTAGGAGTAGTATATAATTTTTTCAAATAATTATCGCGCCAAAAAGTATCAAGTCGAGAAATTTCACTGCAAAAATCATCTAATAATTCATCAGCAGCTAGATAGTAACTAATATCTGCCATTTCAATCAAAACATCACTTAAGTTTAGAATTTCAGTATGCCATGGAAAAACGCAAGGCGAGAAAATTTTTTCTTTAGGTAAATTTTGCGATAAAGCTTTTAATTTATAATAATAATCTGTTAGCTGTGTGGAGCTGAAATTATGATTAAGGAAATTTTTATAAGCTGTATCTTTTAATTTTAGACGGAATAATATAGCTATTAAGGAGAGATTATCTTCTGTTAAATTGTATTGGGTAACTAATTCATAACGTAATTTAAAAATTATTTGATTATCATTGATTACATTTAAGAAATAACCAGCGACTAGTTTTTGATGTTTTTGACCATTTTTAAATAAATCAAGGATAAATGGTATAGTTGCTTCTACGTTATAAAAAGCATATGACCATAGAGCTAAATAGATTTCCACTGGATTTTGGCTATTGAGTGATTGATGGCGGAGCTGTTCATTTGTTAGAAATTTAGAGAAAGAAGATATTTCGTTTTTTAGTGATTTTATCAGCATTATTAATATCAATTAGACTTGTCCATGTGGCTATAGCTCTTTTTACAGATGCATAGCGAATTAAATTATTTTCTTCGATTACTTTTAATAGGGTTAAAAAAGCTTCTACTGTGCCATTATCCATATTTTCAGTGATGGATTGGCGCAATCCTTCTTGCAATCGTCCAGCTAAGAGTAAATCACCTAATAATTTATGCAGATGTTGATTGTGACTTTTTACTATGGAATTGATTAAACCATAAGAAAGAAAAGCAACTTGATTATCACCTAAGATGATATCTTCAATTAATTTAATTGTTTGTGTATTGTTGTTGTCAATTTCAGCGGCTAGAACATAAATACCAAAACTTTGTAAATAAATATAATCTTGTAGTGGTAAATTATTTTCATCGATAGGTTTACGAGATAGTTTTAATTTTTCTAGAGGCGTTAATTGAGTATTGCGATAGATTAAAAATTCATTTAATACATCGAACATGCGACTTAAATATAGATGTGATTGGTGAGAACGTAGTGTACGCCTATACCAGTTAGTTTGATAAGGGTAATCCATTAAATTATCTAGGGCTAAGAAAAATAAATCTGCTTTGTCTTTGCCTAAGATGGTCTGCAATACAATTTTTTCATCATCAGAAAAATAAGAAGATATAGGCTTTGTTAATACTTCAGGCAAAATTTTTTGCCAATGTAGATATAAAGGGTGATTAGAGAGCCTTTCTTCTAAGGAAAAAGAAGCGTAATAATAATTATATCTAGTTTTTACTTGTAATTCAGTTAAATAAATATCATAAATATTTTGTTGCGTTGTAGAAAGTTTATTTTTTAACTTTGCAAGTTCAGCTATTATTTTATTTTTAAATTCTTTATTATTATTGAACCATCTATCTAAACACATAATAAAAATCCTTTCTGATTTTATGGAAAAACTTACCAAATTCTTCCTGATAACATGGTTAAGCGGATAAAGTTAATTTGTCATTTCTTGTAAATTGATTTTTTCTTCTAGGGAAGATAGTTCGTTATCGTTTAAAAATATACGAAATAATCCATCATTAAAAGCCATAATAACATTATCAAAAGCCGATTGAATGTCTTGTTTTTGTTGGCGGTAATCTAGATTAAAGGATATTTTTCCAGAAGGCGATTGATTTTCTATTTGAGTTAACGATAAATAATTTAATAAGGTAGGTTCACCATCTATATTGCCAATAGCACGATGATTGAATTTGTCTACTTGTTTAGTTACAATGTCATAAAGTAAATCATGTACAGTAAAAAGGGAGTCTTCAATTATAAATTTTTGTGCTTCAATACTAGCTTTGCGTTTGCTGAGTTGTTTTACTTGAATGTAGATTTGCATATAATCCCTCTTTTCTAAATTTAAAATAAATAATATCGTTTAGTATATAATTCGCTGAATTTAAATAAAATCCTTGCAATTTCTTGAGGTCTTATGTTGATTTGAGTGATATTTGAAATAAATATAATTTTGTATGTACTATTATCTTAGATTGATATTATAATAGAATAGGATATTTATTTTATGATTAAGAAGGGCATTTATACTGATGAAGAACGTACCAATTTCTAAAAGCATACCATATAATATAGATGAAAATTATTTAGAACTGACAAGAAAAGTTCATTTGATTTTGCATGTAGGTCGTTTGATGATGGAAAATTCAGCAGATACGAGCAGGATTGTGCGAACTATGCAACGAACAGCCGCTTATGCGGGAATTTTTGGCGACCAATTGCATATTCATGTTACCTATACTACTTTGATGGTCAGTGTGAGCGTTGGCAATTATCATATGACGAAATTGCAAAAATGTTATCAGCATAATGTTGATATGAATGTGATTTTAGAAGTTAGTAAAATGACATGGGAGGCAATCGAAAGAGATTATACTATTGAGCAATTTGAAGCTGAATTGAAGAAAGTAGAAAGTAAGAAAAGCAAATATGCTACTTTTATTATTAATCTTGGAGCAGCGCTGGCTTGTGGCGGTGTAGGTAAAATGTTTGGCTGTGATATCATGGCATCATTATATACTGCACTAGCAGCATTTATTGGCTTTTTTGTGCGCAGTCAATGTTTAAAAATTGGTATAAATCCTTATATGGCAATTGTATTATCTTCATTTACAGCTACAGTAATAGCATATTTTACGCATTTTTTGCCGTTTACAGATACTTCATGGTACACTATGTTGGCATGTGCTATTTTTATCGTTCCAGGTGTGCCTATGGTCAATGCTTTAGAAGATATGCTCGATTGTTATATTACAGCTGGCATAACAAGGGCTATGAATACTCTGCTGATGGTCGGTAGTATGACTTTTGGTATAATTTTTGCCATAAAATTATTCAGTGTAGAAGATTTTACGCATTTATCGACAGTAAATCATCAAGCATATATTGTTTATGTAATATCAGCTTTTATAGCAGCTGCTGGTTTTTCTACAATGTTTAATGTTCCGCCACGTTTATTATGGGTAGTCGGTTTAGGTGGAGTGATTTCTGTCTGTGTACGTACATTATCTATGGATTTTTTAGGTGTTGGTTTGCCGATTGGAACATTGCTAGGAGCAATGGTAGTAAGTATTATTGCTTTGAGGGCTGTGCATTGGTTTCATGTGCCTAGCCATGTGCTTACGATACCATCAGTTATTCCGTTGATGCCGGGTATTTTGATGTATCGTTTGTTATTTAATATAATTGATATTGATACTTTAGATGTAAGCAATTTTTTACAAGCGTTTCAAAGTGGTGTAAATGCTACTTTGATAATTTTAGCAATAGCTGTAGGTGTGGCATTGCCAAATATTTTTGCTCAGAAGTATATTAGAATTTATGATAGTAAAAGATTGAGCAGGGCTTTATCCGAACGAAAATATCGTCAATATCATTTTAAAGAGATAAAACAATTAGAACTGTTTAAAGAATAGAAAAAAGACCTAAGCTTATATGGGAAAATCCATATAAGCTTAGGTCTTTTATATTTTTAGTTTAAATCAATAACTCCATAGTGAATAGGAGCGTATTTACCACCACAGATTTTAGTAAAACCAAGGCGAGAAAATTCAAGACTGCGACTATTTTCTTTGAAGACTATGCGATATTTAGCAACGCGTTTGGCTTCATTTAATGCTTCGTGGCTAACAGCTCTCATATCCGCTAATTGGCGAAGTGGATTTAGACTTTTACTGTCTGTGAGTGCATGGCGAAACATAGGGTCAAAATAGATGATATCAAAACTATTATCTTCTTGTTCTTTAAGAAAACTTAAATAATCTTGATTGATAACAGTGATATTATCCATAGCAGATTTTAAATCATAGTTAGTAGGTAGATAAGTCTTTAGTCCATCTTTGACGATTAGAGCGATTAAAGGATTGACTTCAAGACCGATGACTTTACCTTTAGGGCCTACACCATATGAGCTGATAATTGCATCAGAGGCAAAACCTAAAGTGCAATCTAAAACAGTTTTATTTTGTAAAAATTCTCGTCCTCCCATAGCTTCAAGCATATTATCAATATCACCACAGCGTAAACGTTTCATGCGAACTTGAGCCATATTAGGGTGAAAGAACATCTCGCCTGTAGGTAAATCTAAGACTAATTTATCTTTTTTTACAACGATTACAGTATCTGCATTTTCTAGTTGTTTTATTTTATCAATGCCAAGATTATTTCTTGTAACATAGGGAATGGATAAATCTTTAGCAATTTGTTTAGCTTTATTTTCTAAATCAATTGTTACTTTGCGAATAGTAGTAATTACAGTCAAATTTAAAGCTCCTTTTAAATATTGCGATGTACAAAATTTGATATAGGTTTATAAATGAAATAAGTTATTAAAGCATTTATACTTGCTTTAATCAAATTAAAAGGTATGATGGCAGGTAAAAGTAGTTCAATAACTTTTTCCATAGGTGCGCCTAAGAAAAATAGGTGTTAATAATAAATTACAGATGACCATAACACAAGTCATACTTAAAGCTCCGCAGATTAAAACCGACAACAGCAGAACGTTTTGTTTTTGTACGTTGATAAATAAATCCGGCAATAAAAGCAAAAGTACCTGTAGCTGAAAAAATGCATGACGATACCGATTGGACCACCATCACCACTGATGAATAGACCTTGTAAAATAGAAACAATTGCTGTCAGGATTACACCACCCATAGGGCCAAAGAGAAAACTGCCAATGAGAATAGGAATATCAGCAGGGTCATATTTCATAAATGGAACGGCAGGCAAAATCGGGAAATTAATCAACATTACTAAAATCAAAGACAAAGCTACAAGCATTGCCATATTTGTCAATATTTTTATTTTCAATATACTAACCCTCTCTATATTTAATCTTGTATAGTATTATATCGTTTATTTTAATTTTTTTGCATAGAAATTTTGTACAAATTTTATAAAAGATAAGATATGTTCTTTTAAGATATAGTCTTTATGATAAGCAAAATATAAACTGCGAGTTAAGCTATTTTCAGGTAATTTTATAGTGAGCAAATTATTTGCATCAGTGATCGCTTTAGCAGAAATAAACGAGATGCCAAGTCCACTAGCTACTAATTTTTGATGGACTCTTGGTCATTTAATCTAGCTATGATATTTAAGGATTTTTCGGATAGATTGATTTGCTCAAAGTAACTTTCTAAACGTTTTTTACTGCCACTACCTTGTTCACGTAAAATAATAGTTTCTTTTTTTAATAAAGAGATTAAATCATCTTGATTAAATGCTTTTTGGGAAAAATGTAAAAATTTTTCTTGTTTAGGAGTAATCATCACGATTTCATCATGAAAAAAAGGAACAAAATCAAGCTCTTTTTCAAAGGATTTCATGCCTACCATGCCAATGGTGAATTTGCCATTTAAAATAGATTGTAAGATATTACCACTGTCATTTTGATGAATATGCAATTGGATATCGGGATATTTTTGACAAAATAATGGTAACACTTCAGGTAATATATAATCAGCAGGAATGGTAGAAGCGCCGATACGAATGATTTTTTTATTTTCTTCAGACCATTTTTGAATTAAATCATTTTTTAATGTGAAGATTTTTTGAGCACATGCAAATAATTCTTTCCCATGTGGTGTGATTTCAATATTTTTAGTAGTGCGAATGATTAAACGTGAATTAAATTCTTGTTCAAGCATACGAATATGAGTGCTGATTGTAGGTTGAGAAATATATAATTTTTCCGCAGCTTTAGTAAAACTTTGATAACGAACAACAGCACAGAAAGATTCTAATTGTCTAAATTCCATAATTAATATCCTATATATTTTGTATATCTTTATTTAAAATGAGTTTAATTAAGGCTTCTATAGTTAAATCTATCTCTTTTAATGTATTGAAATAACCAAAGGAGAAACGGATTGTGCCTGTAGGAAAAGTACCTAAAGTTTTATGTGCCTGTGGGGCGCAGTGAAGACCGACTCTAGTCATAATTTGAAATTTATCATCTAAATCATAGGCAATTTGTGATAATTCATGATTTAAGACTTGGATAGAAACTACGCCTGTACGCATAAGAATATCTTTTTTGCCAATAAGGCGAATATATTTTTCATCAGGGTCTAATTGTTGTATCTGTTGCAAAAAATAGTTTGTCAACATATTTTCATGTTCATGGATTTTGGCGATAGTAAATTTTTTTTAACCATTGTAAGCTCGCATGTAGTCCAATAATACTAGGAAGATTTAAAGTACCAGCTTCAAATCTATCGGGCATAAATTGAGGTATTTCTTCTGTATGACTGATACTACCTGTACCACCACTGATTAACGGTTCAATTTGTTTAATCATATCTTCAGATAGAATAAAGCCACCTATTCCTTGTGGACCTAATAAACCTTTATGACCTGTGAAAGCTAGAGCATCAATATGCATTTTTTGCATATCAATGGGCAAAATACCAGCAGTTTGAGCGCAATCTACCATGAATTTTAAATTATGTTTGACACAAAATATACCAATTTGTTCAATAGGTAAGATTGTTCCACATACATTACTAGCATGAGTTACAATGATGAGCTTAGTGTTTTCTTGTAGACAATCAGATAATTTTGCCAAAGGAAATGTTCCATCTATATGGCAAGGAACTTGAGTATAACTGATATTTTGTTTAGTTAATTGAGTTAAAGGACGCATAATAGCATTATGCTCCATAGAAGAAATTATTACATGATCATTTGGTTTTAAAAATGCCTTTTAATAATATATTTAAACTTTCTGTTATATTTTTCGGTGAAGACTACATTTTTGACTATCTGTAGCATGAAATAAATCTTTTAATAATCTCTTGTTTCAAAAACTATTTCTTCAACAGAATAAGCATTATTATAAGAACCTCTATTGATATTCACTGCATTATGAGCAAGAAATTATAGACTTCTTTAGCTACTGAAGGTGGTTTCGGAAATGATGTACTAGCATTATCTAGATAAATTTTATGCATGATAAAAACCTCATTTATTATGAATTTTGATAAATAGATGAAAAATATTAATAAATTAAATTAGACATAGCTTAAGTTTAGATGCTATGATAAACGCATTGTGCATATACATAGAAAGGGAGGCATATATTATGCAAAAGAATGAAAGTATGATGATTATACTTTCAGGGGGAATTATAGGTATTATAGCATCTTGTTTAGTTTATTTTGGTAATCCTATGAATATGGGCTTTTGTATTGCTTGTTTTTTACGTGATACAGCAGGCGGTTTAGGTTTACATTCCACAGCAACAGTTCAATACATTCGACCAGAGATTATCAGTTTGATTTTAGGTAGTTTTATAATTGCTGTGGCTAAAAATGAATTTATGCTAAAGGTGGCAGTTCTCCATTAACACGTTTTATATTGGCATTTTTCGTGATGATTGGCTGTTTGATGTTCTTAGGTTGTCCTTTTAGAATGATATTGCGTTTAGCAGGTGGAGATTTAAATGCTATTTTTGGCTTAGTAGGATTTATCGCTGGTATTATGGCAGGAGTATTTTTCTTAAATAAAGGATATAGTTTAAAAAGAACATATAAATTGCCTAAATTAGAAGGTAGTATTTTACCAATTATCGCTGTAGTTTTATTAGTATTTTTACTTACAGCACCAGTATTTATTCATTTTACGGAAAGTGCTTCTGCACCAGGTGGTAAACATGCAGCTTTAGCTATTAGCTTAGGTGCAGGTATTGTTGTAGGTATGTTGGCTCAACGTACGCGTTTATGTATGGTTGGTGGCATAAGAGATATAATTTTATTTGGTCAATCAAGATTATTATTAGGCTTTATTGCTATTTTAGTGAGTGCGTTTATTTGCAATTTAATACTTACAAATATCACAGATGTATCATATTTTAATTTAGGTTTTGATAAACAACCAATAGCTCATACAGATGGAATTTGGAATTTCTTAGGTATGTTATTAGCTGGTTTTGGCTGTGTATTACTTGGCGGTTGTCCATTGCGTCAATTAGTCTTAGCAGGTGAAGGCAATTCTGATAGTGCTATCACTGTTTTAGGTTTAATTATCGGAGCAGCTTTTGCACATAATTTTGGTTTGGCTTCTAGTGGCAATGGTCCAACAGTAAATGGTCAAATTGCAGTAGTTTATCGGTCTAATTGTAACGATATTCATAGCATATTTTAACACATTTAGTATTAAATCAAAATAATGAGGGAGTTTTAGATTTATGGAAATTTTAGATGCAAGAGGACTTTCTTGTCCAGAACCTGTGATTATGCTTAGCAAAGCAATGATGAGCAAAGAAAATAAATATCAAATGATAGTAGATAGCCCTACAGCTAAAGAAAACGTGAGTAATTATGGCAAAAAGCAAGGATATAATGTCAATATTACTGAACAAAATGGAGAATATACTTTGACTTTTACAAAGTAAAAGTTAAATATAAAATACAATGAAATATATAGTAACTTTTTATGCACATTTTGGTGCTATTCGCTTTAAAAAATTATGCGAACAAATGAATATAAAAGCTAAAATTATGCCTGTACCACGAGATTTGAGCAGTAGTTGTGGGACTTGTGTCTTATGTGAAGGTAAATTGATTGCTGAACAGAAAATTCATCAAGATGAAGTCGAACAAATTGTAGAGCTTAAAGAAAATAAGTATCATCTTATCTACAAGGCAGAAAATAGTTAAAAGAAAGTAAAAGCTATTAATAGTAATATCTATTAATAGCTTTTTTGTTAAAGGATACGAGCTTCTATTCTCATTAAATAATAGTTGAAATCCGTTTCAGAAAGATAATTGAGCATATCTTCTTCATATAAAGCACCTATGACTTTGTAATTCATATTATGTAGTTCTTCTACGAATTGAGCATAAGCTTTGATTAAATCATCATAAGAACCACGAATATATTTTATGGCATATAATCCAGCAGGTTTTATCAATAATTGTTTATTGTTTACTTTGCGATTTATTTTCGTGCAAAAATACGTAGTTTGGAAAGTTTTGTCTTGAATATGTTCAGCAGAAATGATTTCACCTAAGGAAAAAGTATAGTAAAAATTATGCTTATTACAATAATTTACATGTTGAGAAATAGCTGAAAAAACAGCTTTATCATCAGGGGTTTTAGGTCCTTCAGTTACAATAAAATATTCTTCTTCTTTATGAGTGAATGTAATTTTATCAATTTCTACATTGAAAGAATCAAGTGTGATATTCATTGTATTTTTAATAAACTACGCAATCTTTTTAACCGTTCTATTTCTTGATGGATTTTTTTTCCTTTTTCTTTTAACATGGATAAAAAAGGTTTTAGCATCGCGATTATCCATATATATTTTGATTTCTTCTAAGCTAAGACCTACTTCTTTTAATAAGGAAATCATATCAAATAAAAATTGCTTGATTAGCTGAATAATATCTATAGCCATTAGGGGCTATTTTGGCAGGTTTTAATAAATTAATATCATCATAGTGAAATAATGTATCTTTTGTTGTATTGCAAAATTTAGCAAATTCGCCACTGGTGAATAATTTTTGTCCCATGATAAAATACCTTAATTGTTTTAATCAGTTTTTAAATCTTCATTAGAAAATAAATTTGCTTCTTGATAGAGTTTTTCTCGTTCTTCATAACTCATATTTGGCAATTCTGGCAAATCTTTTATATCATTTAAACCGAAACATTGTAAAAATGTAGAAGTAGTACCATATAATATAGGTCTGCCGATGACCTTTTTACGGCCAACTTCTTGAATTAAATCTCTTTCAAGTAAACGACGTAAGATTTTATCTGTATTTACACCGCGAATTTCTTCGATTTCTTGTTTAGTAACAGGTTGTTTAAAAGCAATGATAGATAGTGTTTCCATTATAGGTTGAGAGAGCTTTTTATCAACGACTTGAGTGAATTTTTCAAGGTAAGGAGCTATTTTTATTTTTGTACATAATCGATAGCCACCAGCAATTTTGACTAATGCTAATCCACGATGTTTAGCTTGTAAATCTTCTTGTAAGGACATGATGAGTTCATCTAATTCGTCGCTTGTAATATTTAAAGTATTTGCTAAGCGAAAATGAGATACTGCTTCACCCGATATAAATAAAATTGCTTCTAGTGCAGCTTTTAACTCATCTTTATCTTTGGAATTTATAGGAGTTTTTTCTGTTTGCATAAATTATCCCTCCTTTTTTAGTTATTAAATATAAGAAATATATTTGAGGAAATAGTTGTATTTTATTTTATCAAAAAAGCTGTGATTTGCCTATTAAATATCAATATAATCATAAAATAAATAGCAGGCAACACAAAAATATGTTGCCTGCTATTTGGAGATTGTATATTAAGAGAATTAGAGAGAGCTAAATTAGAAAACTTTAACGCTACCTGCATCACGCATATGAATTTCATAATATTCATTTTTAAGAACATCTTTGAGGAATGCTCTAAATGCAGGAGATTCTTCTTTTGGAATAACAGAAAGGATAGAACCAGCAAAACCGCCACCATGAACACGGCATACACCTTTATGATTCTGGAAGTAGATTTCATTCATAGCGAGGAAGAGTGCAATACCTTGATGTTTAGGGTCTGGTGTTGCACAGTTCTGTAAAAATCTCCAAGAAGAAAGACCAGAATCAGTAACAGCTTTTTCAAAGTTAGTGTAATCATGTTCTTTAACTTCTGCAGCTAATTTGCGAACACGTTCTGTTTCTGTAATGAAGTGGATAGCACGAAGAACTGCACGGTCGCCAGCTTTTTCACGAAGAGCTGGAAGATTTGCCATGATATCGTCCATGCTAACATCTTTTAAGTATTCTTTACCAAAGAATTGGGAGATAGCTTTCATTTCTACAGTGATAGCAGTGTATTCGCCATCAAGAGCGGAGTGATCTTCGCCTGTAGGAGTGATGAAAAAGTCATATTTATCTTGAATAACTTTACTATCTAATTTTACAACTTCAGGGTTTTCATAGTTAGCAAAGTCAATAGTAATCATACCACCAGTAGCACATGCTAATTGGTCTAAAAGTCCGGATTTTTTATCCCATTTATTATTTTCAGCCCATTGACCAGCTTTAGCACATTCTAAAGTAGAGATTTCGTTATTGTTGTAGAGGTCATTTAAAATTGCGCAGATAAGCATTTCAAAAGAAGCAGAGGAGCTAACACCAGCAGCACTTAATACTGTAGTTGTCATGAATGTAGTGAAGCCACCAATTTTTCCTGCCATTTTGAACGAAACGTTCGAGAATACCTTTGATTAATTTAACAGTACGAGAGTCATCTTCTTTAACAGCTAAATCATTAACATCAATAGTGAATTCATCATATTCTAAGCTTTTTACATGAATTTTGCCGTCAGCATTAGGAGTAACAATTGCGATTGTATCCATGTCGATACTTGCAGCTACGATACGACCAAGTTGATGGTCTGTATGGTTACCAATGATTTCAATACGACCAGAAGAACTGAAGAAAGATGCATTATCAACAGGATAAACTTCAGCAAAAGCATCAGCTAATTTTTGATAACGTTTAACTTGAGTATCTACAGCTTGTTCATCAAGATTGTAAAGGCTCATAAGTTTTTCTTTAGCTTCTTGAGATTTTAAGAATTCGATAATATTAGACATTTTTATACCTCCATTTTGGTAAACGTTTTCTTTAAATAGCAAAATAAAAAAGGGAAAAAGCCCAATCCCTATACCACAGTTATATCTTATGTAATATATTATGCAGCTTTTGTGGTTGATTGTCAAGTATAATTTTTAAATTTAATTTTTTATATATTTTCTGAAAAATGCAAGATAGACCTACAAAAAATGTAGGCTATCTCACATTTCATTTATTATTTTGAGATTTTATTTATTATTTTCAGCAATTATTTGTTCACTGATTTTAGCAGGAACTTCTTCATAATGTGAAAATTCCATAGTATAACTGCCACGACCTTGAGTTGCTGAACGTAAATCAGTAGCATATTTATATAATTCAGCTAAAGGAACTTGAGCTTCAATGATGCTGACATCGTGAGATGGGCTTTCAGTATTGATGATGCGACCACGTTTTGTATTGATACCACTGATTACATCACCCATATAATATTCTGGAATTGTGATTTTAAAGTATAATATGGTTCTAAGAGTACAGGTTTTGGCTTCAGGAATACCCTTTTTTTATAGCAAGAGCTGCTGCTGTTTTGAAAGCCATTTCTGAAGAGTCAACAGTATGGTAAGAACCATCAAAGAGATTAACTTTGATATCAACCATTGGATAACCAGCTAAAATACCTGTTTGAAGTGTTTCACGAACACCTTTTTCTACAGCAGGAATATATTGACGAGGAACAGCACCACCTACAATAGTTTCAGTGAAAGTAACGCCACTGCCTAATTCACCAGGGCTAAATTCTAACCAAACATCGCCATATTGACCATGTCCACCACTTTGTTTTTTATGTTTTCCTTCAACTTTGCTAGTGCCACGGATAGTTTCACGATAAGCGATAGCAGGCTGATAAAGTTTAGCTGTAACGCCAAATTTATTTAAGAGTTTTTCAATAGCTACATCGAGATGTAATTCACCTACACCACTGATAGTTAAATCGCCAGTTTCTGTATTTTTATAGATTGTTAAAGTAGGGTCTTCATCTACTAGACGAGTTAATGCATTGCCGATTTTATCTTCGTCAGCTTTTTTATCTGCTTTGATTGCCATAGTAAACATAGAAGCTGGATGAGTAACAGGTTCATATTTGATAGGTTCTTCTTCATTACATAAAGTATCACCTGTTTTTGTTGCTTGAAGTTTGGTGATGATTACGATATCACCAGCATGAGCAATTTTTTGAGCTTGTTGGTTTTTACCACAAGCACTATAAAGACTGCTAATACGTTCAGTTTTTTCGCTAACGCTATTATATACAGAACTGTTTTCGATTAAAGTGCCAGATAAGATTTTTAAGTAACTAACTCTACCGATGAATTGGTCAACAACTGTTTTAAATACATATCCGGAGAAAGCATCTTCTGTACGGCGTTCAATGAGTTCATTATTTTTTGGATTAATACCCATAGAAGCACGGAAATAAGGTGTTGGCATATATTCAATGATACTGTTCATTAATTGTCTAAAGCCAATACCTTTAGTAGCACTACCGCAAAGTACAGGGAAAATTTTAGCGTTTACGATACCTTCAATGAGAGCAGCTGCTACTTCTGTTTCAGTGATTTCTTCGCCTTCAAGATATTTTTCTAATAATTCATCATTGAATTCAGCGCAAGTTTCCATGAGCATATGACGAGCAGTATCTACTTCATCTTTCATATATTCAGGAATTTCATAAATTAAATCTTTATTTTGATTAAGACTTTTGTATTCATAGTGATAAGGTCGGCTACGCCTTGGAAACTAGCTTCGCTACCAATAGGAATTTGAATAGGAACAATTCCTTTACCAAAATGAGCACGTAATTCTTCTACTACTTTATAAAAATCAGCATGTTCACGGTCCATTTTATTGATGAAAATAGCACGTGGTAGAGATAATTCTTCAGCATATTTCCATGCTCTATCTGTTTCAACTTCGATACCAGATGTAGCAGAAACTACTACGATTGCTGATTCACAAGCAGTAAGAGCAGATTTTACTTCTCCTGTAAAATCAGGATACCCTGGAGTATCTATGAAATTAATTTTGTAACCTTGCCATTCACAAGAAGCTAGACTAGAATCAATAGTCATTTTGCGTTTTACTTCTTCTGGTTCATAATCAAGTATGGAAGTGCCATCATCTGTTTTGCCTACACGATTAGTAGCACCACATTTGAAAAGGCAGTTTTCTGCTATTGATGTTTTACCAGATTTGCCATGTCCTACTAATGCTAAGTTTCTTAATTGTGTACTATTAAATTCTGTCATATTAAAATCCCTCCTGGGTGTAAAATCTTAAAAATCTATATTTAATATATTCTCTGAAAATTTTTAAAATCCTCTTATAATTTTAGAAAAAAATAAAAGACTATCACTAATATTATTTATTTTTTAGTGATAGCCTAAATAAAATATTTAATTATTATTTAATTGAGCTTTTAAAAATTTCCAATGCTTTATCTAATTGTGTATCTAAAGTAGCATTTTCATCTAAATTTATTTCAATATCAGGTGTGATACCTGTGCCATCTATAGAACGTCCACTTGGTGTATAGTACTTAGCAATAGTTAATTTTACAGCATCATCTTCAAACATAGGTAAGATTGTTTGCACAGAGCCTTTACCATAAGAAGTATTACCGATTATTGTACCTGCTTTTGTATCTTGAATAGCGCCAGAGAGTATTTCAGATGCACTAGCACTGTTTTTATTGATCAATACAGCAAGAGGATATTCAGGAGCTTCTAAAGATGAAGAATATGTTTCTTTATTTCCTTGTTTATCAACAATAGAAACAATTTCTCCTTTAGGTACAAGTTTTTTAGCAATTTCAACACAAGTTGTCAAAAGTCCTCCAGGATTGTTGCGTAAATCTAATATAAGTGCCTTCATACCTTGATTTTTTCATCCCTTATTTTGCAGAATTTTTCATAAAAAAAGAACCGCTTCAAAGCGGTTCTTCGTGGAGCTGCTAACCAGATTTGAACTGGTGACCTCATCCTTACCAAGGATGCACTCTACCGACTGAGCTATGAGCAGCATTGGCATGGGGCAGTAGGGATCGAACCCACGGCACTCGGTTTTGGAGACCGATGCTCTACCAGCTGAGCTATACCCCTATAAAGTGGCTCCTCAAGTTGGACTCGAACCAACGACCCTGCGGTTAACAGCCGCATGCTCTACCAACTGAGCTATTGAGGAATATAAAATGCTGGTACACGCTGTTTGGATGGTTTATCGCAATCAGCTTGTATATTATAGCGCGGATACAGCTTATTTGTCAATAGGTTTTGCAAATTTTTTTCGCAAGTTTTTTACTTCCGCGCAGAATGTCAAAAAGGGACCCTCTCGGGTCCCTTTTCAGGCTTTATTCGGTAACTTTCGTGCCGGTAACGATCGCCTTCGGCGAACCGGTGAGTTTTTTACCGGTATACGGTGTGTTGATTCCCTTGGATTTATACGTTTCGTATACCTTCTCAGTATCCCAGTCCAGCAGCACCAGACGGGCGAAATTGCCTGCCTGCACAGCACGGTCGGTCAGGCCGTAGATTTCGGCAGGAGCCTTGCTCATACGGTCAACAAGCTGCATCGGCGTGAGCTTTCCGGTCTGGACAAGGTAAGTATTGCACACCGAGAATGCAGTTTCCAGGCCGGTGATGCCGGATGGCGCCTTTGCGAACTCGCGTGCCTTTCTCCTCGGCGGTGTGCGGTGCATGGTCGGTTGCCACCATGTCGAGGGTGCCGTCCGCCAGAGCCGCAATCAGCGCCTGACGGTCAGCCTCCTTGCGGAGCGGCGGATTCATGCGGGCGTAAGTGCCGTGGGCGGGTACATCATCCTCGGTCAGCGACAGGTGATGCGGCGTGACCTCGGCGTAAATCTTCGCGCCCATCGCCTTGCCCGCTCGAATGAGCGCGACCGACTGCGCGGACGAAACGTGCTGGAACAGCACGCGTGCGCCGGTATCGAGCGCCAGCGCAATATCACGGCCGATCATTGCAGATTCCGCGCTCGCCATTGCGCCCGGTACGCCGAAATGCTTGGCGGCCGCCGAGCCGTAGTTCACACCTGGGGACGGCACGAGCGACGGCTCCTCCTCGTGGAAGGAGAGCAGCGTGCCGCGCTTGGCGGCTTCGATGGCTCGTACGACTCGGGAAGTCGCCTTGCCAGCTTCGTTCGCGCTCATGAGCGTCGTGTCGACCATGAAGGCCGAAACGCCCGCGTCGATAAGCTCGTCAACCACGTGTGCGGCGTCGAAACGCACGGCGTTGTAGAGGTGGCTGCGGCCAAAGCAATCGGTTACCACGGGGAAACGATAGCCTTTGCGGTCAAGCAGCGTGTGCGCGTGTGCGCGTCGCTCGCACTGCGAACACTTCTGGTTGCATGCGCCCTGGCTCATGAGCAGGCAGTGTTCGCAGGTCATGAGTTCCTGGTTGCCGCAAACCACAATGCCCAGTTCGACGGGCGAATCTTTGCCGAGCTCGGCGATTTGCTTCAAGGAAAGCTCCGGAGAAAGCCATACGCGGCGAGCTCCCAGGGCGGCTGCGACGGAAAGCGAGGCGGCATTCGTGATGGGCAGGTGCGGCCCCACTTCAACAAGCGAGCCCATGTTCGCGCCGCGCACGAGCTGGCCGAGGTTTTCGACGAATAGCGGTTTTTTCGGGTTTCGCCCACTTCCACAAGTCGACGTCTTCTTCGCTGTTCATGGGTAGCTTGTCCACCACGGGCAGGGCGATTGCGCAGCGGCCGGGGTATCCCGCCTGCTCCTCGTCGACGATGCGGCCCTCGCAGCATGCTTCGCCGCGACGATAGTTCAGGGCGGCGACGAATACCACATCGGCACCGGCCTTTTTAGCGGCACGGGCGCATGCGGGATTCGTGGCGAACGCTACGACGCACGCGTCATCGGCGGCCGGCTTCGACATGGCGCGGCCGTGCTCGGGTTTCTCGGTTTTTTCGATAATGCGATCGCGCCACGGATTGAGCATGGCTTCGGCGAGCATCTTCAACGCCTGTGTGCGTGCTTTGTGCAGAGCCGAAAGCCCATGCCCACGCCTTCGTCGACGTCGACATCAAGGTCCGTAAGGAAAAACGGCGTATTGCCCAAGCGGTCAACGTGCTCGCGCACTTCTTCGGGGGTAATGGCCTTCGTGCGGGCCGCCTCTACCGTTGCGCCTCAAAAGGAGGCTTGCACGCCAGCGCATTCCGCCACGAAACGCAAAGGCTCGCCGATATGGGCCACGACGTGCATGCGTGCGGGAAGGCGAGGTTCCAAAATCGTCATCGTGGAATGCCATGGAGGCA
>ENA-OQEL01000256-OQEL01000256.1-human-gut-metagenome-genome-assembly--contig:-NODE-256-length-20704-cov-3.699713_pt1 | contig 20704 bp, 19 predicted proteins | sample MGYA00242796_ERZ504637 | MGnify/ENA primary metagenome ERZ504637 (study PRJEB26092, sample SAMD00036306) | human gut metagenome | host: Homo sapiens | study: EMG produced TPA metagenomics assembly of... | reverse complement strand
CAAGAAATCAGAGTAAATTGAGCCCCAAATATACCTTTCCTCATCATTTTCAGTACCTATTTTATATTATATATGGTACCTTATTCTGGTAGTGGCGCTTGGATTTAACAGGGGCTCCATGGAAGGAACCGCTGCCCATACCGCTGCCACGAAAACTCTCATGGAAGCCTGAACCACCGCTATATTCACCCCAGCGAGCTCTGATTCTATCTACATAATCTACCGTCTCCGTGCCTCGCATATAACCATATTTCACTACCGGGTCTGTGTAATATGCCGGTTGAGAAAGGCGCAGAATATAATCGCGAATTATGCCCCAATTGTGCGGATTCTGACCATGTTTGCGAGCCAGCGCCATCGCATCTCTGATGTGGAAATAGCCACCATTATAAGAAGCAAGGGCGAAAAGCATGCGCTGGAAAGGGTCGCCTACGTCAGAAAAATGCCCCTGCAGTTCCGCCATATACCTGGCTGCCGCAGCCACATTCGCCTCAGGTTCATGAATCATGCTCATCGGCAAACCCAGATGGGCAGCCGTGCCTGGCATAATCTGCATCAGTCCGCAAGCTCCAGCCCATGACTTCGCATTCGGGTCGAAACAGCTCTCCTGATAACATTGGGCAGCCATCAGACGCCAGTCCATGCGAGCCGTTCCGCTATAGCGCTGGAAGAGGTGGTCGTAGCGGGAAATAACACCCTTAGAACGGTTCAGAAATGGTGAATAAACGTGGCGGCGCACGCTGGCAGAAGAAAGCAGCCACGATTCTTCCTGCTTGACCTGAGCAATCAGCTTAGGCTTAAACCAGCCGTTCAGGGTGTCGGCAAGACTCCTGTTACCGTTCAGCACAGCCCATTGGGTTCGGGTACTGTCGGGCGTAACACCACAGAACAGCAGGTTGCCTCTGGTCTGTTTTCGGGGTAGGGGCACGGCAATCACATCACCTTCTCCCTTCTCCAGTTTGCGCACCATTTCAGCCGTATCCTTACATTCTTCTACGCGTAACGACACGCCGATCTGCTGGGCAAACTTCTCGCAGAGCAGATATTGCAGTCCCATTCCGTGGCTGTGGTAATCATAATAGGTAGTAGGGCCGTTAACGGTAAGCATAATGAGCTCTCCATTGGCCTGAATATCTTCGAGCGAAAGCCCCTTGCTGGTTGAAGCAGGTTTCTTTTCATCGCCATCAGCCCCATCAGAGTTGTCAGCATACTCCATTTCGCCTACGGGAGTTCCCCATGGCGTAAGCTCCTGCTGCGGTTTCTTGTCGGCACAGGCAGCGAGCAAAAATAGTGCATATAATGCGTATAAATATCCTTTATTCTTCATTTCAGCTGCAAAAGTACGAAATATTTTGCACATAAGTGAGAAATTATTTGTTTATTCTAATAAAAATATGTACTTTTGCAATGTTTTTCAAACAAAATATAGAAATATGTTACGAATAGCAGTACAAAGTAAGGGTCGTCTTTTCGACGACACCATGAATCTTTTAGCAGAGGCTGACATCAAAGTAAGCGCCTCTAAACGCACCCTTCTGGTGCAGTCAAGCAACTTTCCTCTCGAGGTTCTCTACCTTCGTGATGATGATATTCCTCAGAGCGTAGCCTCTGGTGTGGCAGATATCGGAATCGTGGGCGAGAACGAGTTTGTTGAGCGTGGAGAGAATGCGCAGATTATTGACCGTCTGGGTTTCAGCAAGTGCCGCCTGAGCCTCGCCATTCCTAAGAAGATTGATTATCCGGGATTGCAATGGTTCAACGGCAAGAAGATTGCTACTTCTTACCCTAACATCCTGCGCAAGTTTATGAAGAAGAATAATATCAATGCCGATATCCATGTCATTACGGGTTCTGTAGAAATCAGTCCGGGCATCGGTTTGGCTGACGGTATTTTCGATATTGTAAGTTCTGGTTCTACTCTGGTCAGCAACAATCTTGCTGAGGTTGAGGTGGTGATGAAGAGCGAGGCTCTGCTCATCGGCAACTGGAACATGGACGAGGAGAAGCATGAGATTCTGAACGAGATGCTGTTCCGCTTCGAGGCTGTACGTTCTGCACAGGACAAGAAGTACGTGATGATGAATGCTCCTAAGGAAAAGATTCAGGAGATTACAGAAGTATTGCCAGGCATCAAGAGTCCTACGATTATCCCATTGGCTGATGAGGAATGGTGCTCTATCCACACCGTGCTCGATGAGAAGCGTTTCTGGGAAATCATAGGCAAGTTGAAGGAACTCGGTGCACAGGGCATCCTGGTAACACCAATCGAAAAGATGATATTATAATAATGTGTAGTGTTTAATGTGTAATGTTTATTGAGAGACATTATGCGTTAAAAACCAAACATTAAACATTAATAATTAAAAATTAATAATAGGAATGAAGGTAATAAAGTATCCTGCAAAGGAGGAATGGAGCGAGATTGTAAAACGCCCACACCTGGATGTTTCGCAGCTGAATGCGACCGTACAAGGTGTACTCGACGATGTGAAAAACCATGGCGACGAAGCCGTGAAGCGTTACGAGGAGAAGTTTGATCATGCCCATCTCGATTCTTTGGCTGTGACTGAAGCTGAAATCGAAGAGGCAGAGAAAACGGTTTCTCAAGAACTGAAAGACGCTTTGCACCTCGCCCATCATAACATTGCCGCATTCCATCATAGCCAGAAGTTTGATGGTGTAAAGGTTGAAACTTGCCCTGGTGTAACCTGCTGGCAGAAGAGTGTGGCTATAGAGAAGGTGGGATTGTATATCCCGGGAGGTACTGCACCTCTCTTTAGCACCGTTCTGATGCTGGCTACTCCTGCCAAGATTGCGGGATGTAAAGAAATAGTACTGTGTACTCCTCCTAATAAAGAGGGCAAGGTGAACCCGGCTATCCTCATGGCGGCAAAGATTGCGGGCGTAAGCAAGATCTTTAAGGCGGGTGGTGTTCAGGCTATCGGAGCCATGGCTTACGGTACAGAGAGCGTGCCTAAGGTTTATAAGATTTTCGGTCCGGGCAACCAGTTTGTCATGGCTGCCAAGCAGCAGGTTTCCCTGCACGATGTGGCTATAGATATGCCTGCCGGTCCGTCTGAAGTTTGTCTTATTGCCGACGAAACAGCCAACCCTGTGTTTGCTGCTGCCGACCTGTTGTCGCAGGCTGAACATGGTTTCGATTCTCAGGTTTTCTTCATTACTACATCTGAAAAAGTGTTGGATGATGTAAAGAATGAAGTTGAAGCACAACTTGAGCGTTTACCACGTAAGGAGATGGCACAGACCTCGTTAGACAACTCTAAGTTTATCCTCGTTAAGACCGAAGAGGAGGCAATCGACCTCTGCAATACTTATGCGCCGGAGCATCTGATTATCGCCACAGCCGATTATGAGCAGCTGGCAGAACAAGTTGTGAATGCAGGTAGTGTATTCCTCGGAAACTATGCGTGCGAAAGTGCAGGCGACTATGCAAGCGGTACGAATCATACCTTGCCAACCCATGGTTATGCTTTGGCTTACAACGGAGTGAACCTGGACAGTTATAATCGCAAAATCACCTTCCAGCATCTTACAGAAGAAGGTATTCGTAACATTGGAAATGCTGTAGTGACCATGGCGGAAAATGAGCAATTGGAAGCTCATGCCAATGCGATGAGACTGAGAGTGAACAGTTTGAAACAATAGGGTGAAACGGGAATTCGTAAAGATACTTCTTAATAGCTTTTGAAAGAAAAATGAAAGAATTGAAAGATTTGTGCCGAGAGAACATCTGGAATCTGGCACCTTACAGTTGCGCCCGTACGGAGTTTGCAGGCAGAAATGCCCGCGTCTTCCTCGACGCCAACGAAAATCCATATAATGACCCTTACAATCGCTATCCTGATCCGCTGCAGGTTGAACTGAAGAAGCAGATCAGCAAGATTAAGGGTGTGGCTGAAGAGAAAATCTTCCTGGGCAACGGTTCTGACGAGGCCATCGATTTGGTTTACCGTGTATTCTGCCGCCCGGGCAAGGATAATGTAGTAGCGATTGCACCTACTTACGGAATGTATGAAGTTTGTGCAGACATCAACGATGTCGAGTATCGCTCTGTGCTGCTCGATGAAAATTATCAGATTTCTGCCGGAAAACTGCTGGCAGCCTGCGATGAACAGACAAAGGTTATCTGGATCTGCAGTCCGAACAATCCTACAGGCAATCACATCAACCGCGAGGCAATCGTAGAGGTGTTGCAGAAATTCCAGGGTATTGTCATCATCGACGAAGCCTACAGCGATTTCTCTTCGGAGCGCACATTCCGCAGCGTACTCGACAGATTTCCTAACATGATTGTGCTCAACACCATGAGTAAGGCGTGGGGCTGTGCAGCCCTCCGTTTGGGAATGGCTTTTGCGAGCAAGGAGATTGTTGACATATTCAATAAGGTGAAATATCCTTATAACGTCAATCTGCTTACTCAGGAGCATGCGCTGGAAGTGATGAAGAATCCGCTGAAGGTTGACGAATGGGTGAAGAACATTCTGCAGGAGCGTTCTAAGGTAATGGCTGCATTCCTGGATCTGCCTATCTGCGAGAAGGTTTATCCTACTGATGCAAACTTCTTCCTGGCTAAAATGACCGACGCCAACGCCATCTATAATTATCTGGTGGCACAAGGCATTATCGTAAGAAACCGCAACAAGGTTCAGTTGTGCGGCAACTGTCTGAGAATTACTATCGGAAACAAGAGCGAGAATGCAGAATTACTCGGTGCTTTGAGACAGTACTAACATTTAAGCAGCACGCCCTGCTTTGAGTCAATATTAGCATTTTAAGCAGCACGCCCTGAAAGGGCAGAAGCCCCTAGCCCAGGCAGCGCCCTGGGTCTATATATTAACAACCAAGTCGCCCTGTAAGGGCAAAAGCTTCATATATTTAAAGCTTTTGCCCTTACAGGGCGACTTTAGTATCTCACATTCTAAACCCAGGGTGTTGCCCTGGGCTAGGAGCTTTTGCCCTTTCAGGGCGTATTGCTGACATTTATCTTCTTCTGCCTCTACCTTCATTTCTTCCTTGATTTCCGCAACTTTGATTTCCACGACCTTGATTTCCACGACCGCCGCGTTCGTTCTTATCCCCGCTGTTGTAGCGGTTCTTGCGACTGTGGTTGTCGTTGTCGAAATTAGGGTTGAAACTCTTTTTCTTCTTATTCTTGAAGAAGCCGGCACCTCCGCTTAATGGGCGGCCTTCGTTCAGATATTTATCTTCATCATAGCAGCCTACATTTCCGAAACCCTTTGGTGCATAGCGGTCAGACGCATTTCTGCCAGCTCCACGCTTGCCCTTAGCACCTTTTCCTACACCAGGATTATCGTATGTAGAACCTATCGCCTTATCGTCATAATGCGTCTTCTTACCCTTGAAACTGGCACCCATGCTCTTCCTGTCGTAGAGTTTGTCGATGAGGTCGGCTCTGCCTATCCGGCGAAGTTCACTCTCGATAGCGCGGCGCTCTTCAGGCTTGTACCAGAAGAAGAACATGCGCTGGGCAAGTTTCTCTTTCTGAGTCTTGGCGCTGAAGACCGGCTCCAGGGTGTAAGGATCGTATCCCGTGTACCAGGTCTCGGTAGAAATGGTCATAGGAGTAGGGGTGAAATCCTGCACCTGCTCCAGATGGAAATCCAGTCCCTTCGTAATGACGGCAAGTTCGGCCATGTCTTCTTCATGACAGCCCGGATGCGAACTGATGAAGTACGGAATGATCTGCTGGTTCAGACCTTCTTCCTTGTTGATCTTGTCGAAGATGCGCTTGAACTCGTAGAAGAGGTCGAACGATGGCTTGCGCATGAACTTCAAGACCTCCGGACTCGTATGTTCGGGAGCCACCTTCAGTCGGCCGCTCACGTGCTTGGTAATCAGTTCGCGCGTGTATTCTCTAGCCGCCTGATTCACCTTTTCGTCCTTGCTCTTATGCAGCAGAAGGTCGTAACGCACACCACTACCAATGAAACTCTTCTTGATTCCCGGCAAAGCATCTACAGCATGATAAATCTCCAGAAGCTTGCTGTGGTCGGTATTGAGGTTCGGACAAATCTGAGGGTTTACACACGAAGGGCGCTTGCACGCTTCGCAGGCTTTCTGATTCTTGCCGTGCATTCCGTACATGTTGGCAGAAGGACCGCCCAAATCGCTCAGATAGCCCTTGAAATCAGGCATCTGGATGATTTTCTTCACCTCCTTCAGAATGCTCTCCTTGCTGCGGCAAACCACGAATTTGCCCTGGTGGGCAGAAATGGTGCAGAAAGAACAGCCGCCGAAACAGCCACGGTGAAGGTTCACGGAGAACTTGATCATCTCGTAGGCAGGAATGGTCTTGCCCTTGTATTTAGGATGAGGCAAACGCGTATAAGGCAGGTCGAAAGCCGCATCCAGTTCCGCGGTAGTCATCAGCGGGAAAGGAGGATTCACCACTACATATTTGCCGTCAACTTCCTGAATCATGCGCTGAGCATGCATCTTGTTGGCTTCTTCCTCCAGATGGCGCACGTTCTCAGCCTGTCCCTTCTTGTTGTGGAGACATTCTTCGTGGCTGTGGAGGATGATGTCATCGTCCTTGAAACCGCCCGGAATCTCACTTTCCTTGCAGTAGAAAACCACCTGCGGCATTTCGTGGATTTGGCTAAGCGTCTTGCCTTCTGCAAAGGCATTGGCCAGTTCTACGATAGAACGTTCGCCCATTCCGTAGAGAATGAGGTCGGCGCCCGAATCGCAGAGAATGCACTTGCGGAGCTCGTCTTTCCAATAGTCGTAGTGGCTGATGCGGCGCAACGAAGCCTCAATACCGCCTAGTGCTACAGGTACATCGGGAAAGAGTTTCTTCAGTATCTGCGTATAGACGATAGATGGATAGTCGGGGCGCATGTCGTGGCGGGAGTCGGGACTGAAAGCGTCCTCGCTACGCATGCGGCGGTTGGCCGTATAGCGGTTCACCATCGAGTCCATGGCACCCGGAGAAACACCAAAGAAGAGGCGAGGGCGACCGAGTTTCTTGAAGTCTCGGAAATCGCCGTGCCAGTCGGGCTGGGGAACGATGGCTACCCGATAGCCGTTGGCTTCCAGTATTCGTCCGAGGATGGCAGGACCGAAGGATGGGTGGTCAACGTAAGCATCTCCTGAAAAGAGGATGACGTCGAGTTCGTCCCATCCGCGCAACTCGCATTCTTTCTTGGTGGTAGGTAAGAAATCTGTTAACTTATAATCCATTCAATATTTTTTAATCATTTACTGCGTCTGGTTCTGCATCTGCTGCAGCCTCAGCCTGCTTCTTGTCTTTCCAGTCTACGTAGAGCAGAACGAGGTTGTGAAGACCGAGCGCCTTCATGTTCTGATTGTAGATGACGTCGAGACAGAGATCGAGCAACTCCTTATCCTTGATGTCGCTGCTCTCGAGGAGTGAACGCACATTAAGTTTCAGTTTATCGAGCACTTCCTCGTCGACAATGCCGTTGCTGTCTACGAGGTTGCGGAGTAACTGATACTTTTCGATGGTCTCTAAATGCTGGTCGCTCACTTCGATAGAGCGAGTGCCAGACTGGTTGGCTTGAATCTTATACATAAGCTTAAAATTTTTTATCTGTTTTACTTTTAATTTAATCTGTCAGAAATTTGAGAATGCCGAGCAACACGCTGGTGCGGGTTCTTTCGTCGATGATGCATTCCAGCGGGAATCCCATGACGAAGCTGCGGTAAGTAGTGCTCTTGTAGGCAACTGCCGCACTCGTTCCCGTATCGTATTGCATCGCCGTGAAGGCGTAATTGCCAACCGGTTTCAATATCTCGGGATGGGTTGCCGCATAATGCTGGGCATTCAGCTCGTTATAATAGCTGAACTGCAGACCTAAACCCTTGACGTTAGGCGAAGTGTAGACAATACTGTCTCGTTCAGTTACGGTTGAATCTTCGGGATTGATGTCCCTGGTGATGGCCGTAGAACCTGTAGGCTCATAGCTGAGTTTCAGAATATCGCTCAGGAACGCCTGTTCCTCTTCAGTCTGCATGTCGCTTCCGGTGTAAGAACCGCTTATCAGGATTCTGCCGCCTTGGCTGGTGTATTGCCTGATGCTGTTCTGCAGGGCAGGCGTGAACGACTTGAAGTAGGCGTGAGTATAGCCGTCATGGCGCTCCAGTCCGTTGATGAGGTCAACTGCCTGATAGTTCTTCATCTGAACCCTGCCGCTGGCGATGACTTCGCTCGAACAGCTGGAAATATTATATTTGCCCGAAGCCGCAATACTTGTAGCATGCGCCTGAACGTAGTTGAAGTCGTTGCCTGCCACAAACTTGCCAATCATTTCGTTGCCGCTGAAACCGAGTCCGAAACTGGTTTCGTTGCCCATTCTGCTTCTGTCGAACACCTGCTGCTTGCCGCTCCATCCCGCCGTCAGTCCGTAGCTTACGCCCGGATCCTGATTGAGGTCGAATCCCTGCTTTTCCTCATCATCCACGACCTGCGGAGAGGCAAGGCGATGGAAATTGTTTACGATGAGCACAGACTTGCTGGCAGCAGGATTATAGAGCACAGAGAGGGTTTCGGTGGTGAAACTTTCTCCTCCTGCATTAACCGCAGCCACCTTAAAATGGTAAAGCTTGCCCGGTTCCAGCTGCATCTGGCAGCGGGTGGTGTTAACGATGGTTCCGTTGTCAAAACCGCCTTGTCCCTCAGCCTTATAAATAATGTAAGAAGTAGGGTGGGCAGATGGTTCCGTCTTGTCCAGCTGGGCAGTCCATGAGAGTAGGGCAACACCTTGGTTCTGCGTAACGCTGAAGTTCTGCGGAGCCAGCGGCTGGACCACGTATCGGGTTCCATGATTGCTGTTTACGAAGCGCAGGATAGTTTTGTAGATGGAGCGTGCGATATAGAACTTTCCGAGCGGATCCTGAGCAATTCTCATGTCAGGGAAATTCTGATGCGAAAGCATTTCGAGAATAGCCGACGGAACTTCCGGCAGACGGGTTTCAGAATAGTTTCTGTCCCATAGGTAGCGTTTGCCGAATTCTCCGAACTGAGCCGTCAGATCCGTAACGAGATTATCGCGCAAAGCCCTGGCGAAATCCTTGGATGTGAATCTGGAGATTCCGCTGTTCAGTATTCCGTCGTTATAATCTGTGGTGCAGATAGCAAGGGCTCCAAAGGTAGTTTTTCCGTCCTTATTGTAACCCGCATCACTATGAAGTGCCAGCGAGAGTTCTATAGGCACGTGCTTGCCCTTTCTGGCAGGCATGTAAACCGAACCGCCGCCCAGCCAATTGGTCATCAGCGAACGGGTATTGATGTCGTCGGCGTAATCATTTTCTCCCTTTCTGCCTCCATAAACCTTATAGGGAGCACCAGCCCATTGGGCGTAGTATCTGGCTCCTTCCAGGCAACGGGGCAATCCGCTGGTGTAACCGCCACGCTCTATGTTTCCCATGCCGCCGCCAAAGCGGACAGCATCTGTAGTTACTACTCCACGGTGTGAAGCCTTGTTGGTGCAGACCACGCGGTTGAACTCGTTGCAGCCCTTGTCGAAATCGAAGGTGCCCAGGTAAACCCAGGTGCCTCCGCCCATGCGCTGGTTAACGGAAAACTCCGTGGCTTCGCCCTTGTGATAAACGATGTATCTTGCATCGCTCACGCTCTTGGGGAGCGACTGGTAGCTTACGTAGACTGCATATTTGCCGGCTTCCTTAAAACGGGGCTGGTAGCTTACCTGGCTGGTTTTCTTGCGCTTGGTAGCCTTCGCCTGTCTCACGGTTCCCATGCGGAACGGATTTTCCCCATCTTTCAGTCGGTAGCGGTTGGCAAAACCGAGCGAATCGCATTTTTTCCATCGCTTGCTCGCCTCCTTTTCGAAATAATAAACCGACTTGACAGCATCATCATTATCGATGACGATTTCGTTCGTCTGCCAGTCTCTTTCGCGGGGTGTGAAGACGATGGCTCCCGCATTCTGGAGCATCGGGATGAGGTAGGGCACTACGATGGTTTGGGTAAAGAGATCTTCGTTTGTGCAAAACAGGTTAGGGCGTTGCCATTTCCATACATCTCTGTCGGCATAATAATACCGTCCGTGCGAGGCCCATAGCGAAAGGTGCCTGTTCTGTAGTCCTGCCGTAACGAAATAAGGGCGGGAAACATTAAACACCCATGGGTCGCCATCATAATCTATGCCTTGCCATGCGCCGCTGTTAGCCTCGTCGTAGATAGGAAAAAACGATTTGCCGTTAGCCTGAAGCGAAGCTCCAGCGGCTAACAGCAAACTGCTTATCAAACAATATGTTATGTTTTGGTGTTTCACTATACGATTACTCCTTCTTTAATAGCTGACTAAACCGTTATCTTCTAACGTTTAATCAATATTTCCGATTGTGAACTTCTCCGGTTTCTTTCCTTTGAAATCCTTGAAGTACAACTTGATTTCACGCATGTCTTTGTCAACATCTCCTGACGGGATAATCTGCCTGGTGCATTGGATGACCTTCTTCTCATAGTCAAGCCCATAGAGATGGATAGGCAGATGGGCCTTGAGGGCTATGAAATAGAATCCCCTTTTTCCATTCCGGGTTGAGCGAGCGGGTACCTTCGGGCGTAATGCACAGTCCGAAAGCCTTCCGCTTATCCGCTTCTGCAGCCAGATTATCCGTCATGCTGGTATGTTTGCTTCTCCACACAGGAATACCTCCTATCTTTCTGAAGATAGGACCTAGCGGCCAGAAGAACCATTCCTTTTTCATAAGGAAATTACATTTGATTCCCTCAGCATGGGCAAAGAGCTGGCCCAGTATCAGATCCCAGTTGCTGGTGTGCGGAGCCATGCAGATAATATACTTTTCAGGAAGCTCCTGGGTGATGATTTTCTTATAGCCCAAGAGCTTATACAATATCCATTGACAAATTCCTTTTACCATATAAATAAATAGGTGTATTTTCTGATTCTGATGATGAAAGGATTATACCAGGTTTGAAATCTGGTCGATGATTTCGCTCACCTGCTTGTTGAAGTCGCTTATGAGCTTTTTATAATATTCACCCTTCTTGATTCCCGGTTCCGGGTGAGACACGCGGCTGATGTAATCGCCGTTGATCATGACGATAGCTGAAAGAATGCCATCCACATTTTCCTGTGAAGGCTTACCATTATACAAAGATGCAGCTACTGTCTCGGCGAAAAGTTCGCTTGTAATGTAGTTGATCGTGCGCTTTAAATCTCTTTTATTAGCCATAATTCTTTTCTCCTAATTAATGAATAATTAAAAATATCGCTCAAAGATAATCATTTTCTTTGAAATAACATCATTTTTTGGGAAAAAATGTATCTATTAACGCATTTTTAGCATTTTTCTTTCCGTATCTCGCAGAAAAGAGTTATTTTTGCAGATGTTTTTGAAGTTTCAACTAATTAAAATAAAAACGAATTATGGAAAAAAGTGCATTGCAGATTGCAAGAGCTGCTTATCAGCCAAAATTGCCTAAGGCTCTCCAGGGTCCAGTAAAGGCAGTTGAAGGTGCAGCAACACAGTCAGTAGGTAATCAGGATGAAATCAAGGCGTTGTTCCCTAACACTTATGGAATGCCTGTTATTACATTCGAGGCAGGTGAGGCTAAGGAACTTCCTGCTTTCAACGTAGGTGTTATCCTCTCTGGTGGTCAGGCTCCTGGCGGTCACAACGTGATTTCTGGTCTCTTCGACGGTGTGAAGTCTCTCAACCCAGCTAACAAGCTCTATGGTTTCATCCTCGGTCCTGGTGGTCTCGTTGACCATAAGTACATGGAGATTACTTCTGAAATCATGGACGAATACCGCAATACTGGTGGTTTCGACATCATCGGTTCCGGACGTACCAAGCTTGAGAAGGAAGACCAGTTTGAGAAGGGTATTGAGATTCTTCGTGAACTCGGCATCAAGGCACTTGTCATCATCGGTGGTGACGACTCAAATACCAACGCTTGCGTTCTCGCAGAATACTATGCTGCCAAGAAGTATGGCGTACAGGTAATCGGTTGCCCTAAGACTATCGACGGCGACTTGAAGAACGAGCAGATTGAGACTTCTTTCGGTTCGATACAGCCTGCAAGACATATTCTGAGCTCATCGGTAACATCGAGCGCGACTGTAACTCATCACGTAAGTACTGGCACTTCATCAAGCTGATGGGTCGTTCAGCATCTCACATCGCTCTTGAGTGCGCTCTCCAGACTCAGCCAAACATCTGCTTGATTTCTGAGGAGATAGAGGCTAAGGATATGTCACTCGATGATGTTGTTACTTATATTGCAACTGCAGTAGCTAACCGTGCTGCTGAGGGCAACAACTTCGGTACTGTTCTCATCCCAGAGGGCCTGATCGAGTTCATCCCAGCTATCAAGAAGCTCATCGCAGAATTGAACGAGGTTCTTACAGACCCTGCAACAGGCGAGAGCCGTGAGTTTGCAAATGCTGAGGAGCAGATTGCATTCGTTAAGGGTGCAATCGCTAAGGACAACCTCGCAGTATTGGAGTCTTTGCCAGCTGACGTAGCTCGCCAGCTTTGCCTCGACCGCGACCCTCACGGAAACCGTACAGGTTTCTCTTATCGAGACAGAGAAGTTGCTTTCTCGCATGGTAGCTGAGAAGTTGGCTGCATGGAAGAAGGAAGGCAAGTTTGTTGGTAAGTTCTCTGCACAGCACCACTTCTTCGGTTTACGAGGGACGCTGCGCAGCTCCTTCTAACTACGATGCAGACTACTGCTACTCACTCGGTTTCAACGCTTCACGCCTCATCGCAAACGGCAAGACCGGTTACATGTCAATCATCAAGAACACAACAGCTCCTGCAGCAGAGTGGATTGCAGGTGGTGTGCCAATCACTATGATGATGAACATCGAGCGTCGAAATGGTGCTAACAAGCCAGTTATCCGCAAGGCTCTCGTTGAGCTGGATGGCGCTCCATTCAAGTTCTTCGCTTCTAAGCGCGATGAGTGGGCTAAGGAGACAGCTTTTGTATATCCAGGTCCTATCCAGTACTGGGGTCCTTCTGAGGTTTGCGACCAGACCACAAAGACTCTCCTGTTGGAGCAGGCTAAGTAAAAAATAGAATAAATATTTTTTTATATGTCAACAAGACGAACGGCTTCTTCACAGAAAAAGAGTGCCATGGCGAGAAAGAAAACTCCTCGGCGTGGCGGCTCCCGTGGTAGAAGGCGTTCGTCTTCTTTTTTGCAACGCTATCCCCGTTGGGCGTGGTGGATAGGCGGAACGGCGGTTATCGTGCTCTATGTCTTTCTGTTCTATCATTTCTTTGTAGGTCCAACTGGTTTCCGATGGCGTGCGCTTTATGGCGATGCTGAATATCCCGAAGGTTACGAGATTCATGGAATCGACATTTCGCATTATCAGGGCAAGATAGACTGGGAACAGCTCACGAATGCGATGATAAAGGGATGTCCTGTGCGCTTCGTCATCATCAAGAGTACGGAGGGTTCTTCACGGCTCGATGAGAATTTCCGCGAGAACTTTAATCAGGCTCGCGATTTCGGCTTCATCCGGGGTGTTTATCATTTCTGGAGCAATAAGTCGACAGCCCGAGAACAGGCTTATTATTTCCTAGACCAGGTTCATCTTACGGATGGCGATTTGCCTCCGGTACTGGATATTGAACATAAGCCGGCAGATAAGAGTGTGGAGGATTTCCAGCGTGATGTGCTTACCTGGCTGCATATTGTAGAGGATAAGTATCATGTTAAACCTATCATCTACACCTATTATAAATTCAAGGAGCAATATCTGAGTGCGCCTGTCTTCGAAGATTATCCTTACTGGATAGCCCACTATTATGTTGACAAGGTTCAGTATAAGGGCAAATGGAAGTTCTGGCAGCATACGGATGTGGGCAAGTTGCCGGGCATTAAAGGCTACGTAGATTTCAATATTTACAACGGCAGTTATTATGAGCTCAAGCAGCTCTGCATAGGAAACAATAATAATGAGAAGAAATTCATGGAATAAAGGTTGGACTTTTGGCAATATGCGAAAATCCAACCTTTATTCGTATGTTTTAATCTGATATTTCTGATTTCAGATTTTTTGTTCTGAATGTTTAGAATCAGAAAAGAATCTTTATGAACCTAAAACAAGGCAGGCCCAATTATTGTCAATCTGTCTGTTTATTTCATGCATTCCCAGATCTTCTGCTTTCTCCAGGAGTACAGGAATATCTTCTTCGTAGAAGCCGCTCAGAATCAGGGTTCCGCCGATGTTCATCACGCTACGGAAAGCGCGCATGTCGTCGAGCAGAATGTTGCGGTTGATGTTGGCTAGAACCAGGTCGAAAACGCCGCTGATGTGGTTGATTACCTGACTGTTGCCAAAGAGTACTTCCATGTTAGTTACGCCGTTGAGCACGGCATTATGCTTGGCATTTTCTACGCTCCACTCGTCAATATCGTAGCCTACCACGTCTTTCGCTCCGAGTTTTGAGCAGGTGAGGGCAAGGATTCCCGTACCCGTTCCGCAATCCAGGATGCGCTTGGTTCTGATGGGCATGTGGAGCAGCTGTGAAATGATCATGCGTGTGGTTTCGTGGTTTCCTGTTCCGAACGCCAGTTTCGCCTCAATACCTATTTCTATCATGTCGGGTCTGTTGCTCGTATCGGGATAGAATTCGGGATGTTTCGCATCGTAAATCACCACCTGGTTGTCCACATAAATTGGTTCGAATCCCTGTTCTTCCCATTCCTGGTTCCAATCCTTGTCTTCTGCATCTTTCACCTCGTAGGTAATTTTCGTATCCCCGATGGGGAAATCAGCAATATAGGCATCCAGCATCTCCTTGTCGAAGAGTTCTTTCTGCACATACGCTTCCAGTCCGTTTTCTGTTTCTTCAAAAGATTCAAATCCGGCTTCGGCTGCACCATCGGCAAGCAGATCCTGAGAGGCCTGCATCAAGTCGGCAGTCGTTTCAATAGTGAATGTTGCTACTAAATATTTCATATTTAATTTGTATTAATTTCTTGTCTAAAAACGCCTTCGAATGTTCAAAAAGCTAGATTTGTTTTAAATCTTCTGCAAAATTATAAAAAAATAGGGGAAAACCTACAATTATTTAGGGAAATTCTGTATTTTTGCATAAAGATAAGCAATATTTTTGCATCCAGATTATTATATAATCAGAAAAGTGCTCTTTCTGGAGTATTTTTCCTGATGGCTTATGATGGATCTGGAAAGAGAAAAATGGGAAAAAATAAATAGGAGAACAGAATATGAAAAGAAAGTATCTTCTTGCAGTCCTTATCGCAGCTGCGATGCCACTCACTTCGATGGCACAGGACGATGACCTCTACTTCAATCCGAAGAAGGAGGCCAAGGAAAAGGCTGAAAGACGTGCTCTGCTCCAGCGCCAGTATGCTGAACAGCGGGCGCGTAGAGATAGTATTTATCGCTTGAATTGGAGCGGAAGCGACCGTTCGGTAGATGAATACAATCGAGGCGGCAGAATCTTCAGCCATTATAAGAATGTAGGGAAAGATTCCCTGGGCAACGACATTATCCAGTTCCATGTGGGCAAGGGTGTGGCGCCCGACAGCATTTATGATGATGCTTACTTCGCCCAGAAGTATGCTGACAGGGATGAGGATTTCGTACGCACACGCGAGATGAGCCGATGGGATGGATTCTATGATCCATGGTTCTACGATTATTATGGTTACGGTCCTTACTACTGGCGCAGCCGCATGTGGGGCTGGCACAATCCTTGGCGCTACGGCTATTATGCCGGCTGGTATGATCCTTGGTTCGACCCATGGTATGATCCTTGGTATTATGGTTACTGCGGCTGGTATGGAGGATGGTACGCCCCTTGGTATTATGGCTGGGGCGGCTACTACAATCCTTGGTATTGGGGCGGTCCGGTATACGGACATGTAAGTTATGGCGGCTCTCGTGGATTCAACTCTAATGGAACAAACTTTGGACCTTCATATAGTAATAATGGTATGGGCGCTCCTTCAAGAGGTAATTATCGGGTAAATGGTAATAGGGTTAGTTATGGCAACATGACACGTCGAAATGTCGATAATCGAAATTTCTCTAATTTCCAGCCACGCAATAATGGAAATAATAATTCATTCCATAATTCTTCTTCTAGTTTCGGAGGTAGTCACTTCGGATCTTTCGGTGGTGGAAGTGTAGGTGGTGCTCGTTCTAGTGGTGGATTTGGTGGCGGTTTTGGCCGTCGAAGATAATAGATATAATAGGTTTTAATGATTATAGATTTTCACAATGAAAAATTCTAAATATTTTCTTTTAGCGATGTTAGGGCTTATGTCAGTACCAGCCCTTGCACAAGAGACTTATCAGAATACCAAGATGGCAGAGAACAGTCTTACTGGTACTGCCCGCTATGTGGGTATGGGTGGTGCTATGGAAGCTTTAGGTGCTGATATCTCAACTATGAGCAGCAACCCTGCTGGTATTGGATTGTTTCGTAAAAGTCAGGTAAGTATGACCTTTTGGTGTGGTGGCCCAAACTGATGCAGAAACAGCCCTTAATTATAATGGTTCGACATTACCATTTGATGGTAAAAAATCAAAACCTAGTTTTGATCAAGCAGGTTTTGTATGGTCGCCTAGCAGTAAAGGCAGCAATTATATTAATTTGGGCTTTAATTATCATAAAAGTACAAATTTTAATCAAATACTTACTGCCGTAGGACGATTGGATGGTGCTTCACAAAATCGATTAACTGCAGCTAAATATGCTAAAATACGGAAAGAAGTAAATGACTATGCAGAAAGTCATCCTAATGCATCCTCTAAAGATTTGCAGGACTATTCCAATTATTTAGGAGATATGATTGCTACGGGTGTAGATTATGGTTATCTAAAATATGTTTGGAACTAATGCTGATGGTTCTATGATGAATAGTTTGAAAGGTGAAGATTTCCATTTTTGGGCAGTATCAGCATGGTTACATTGGCGTATATGACTTTTAATATATCAGGTTCCCTTAACAATCGCGTGTGGTTAGGATTGACAGTTGGTTTGCATGATGTGCATTATAATAGCAATTCTTCTTATGGGGAAATATTGGAACAAGTGGGCACGGCCTCAGATGGTAGTTCTGTAAATGCAGCAACCAACTCTATGGAGCAAGTTAAAATCACAGGTACTGGTTTTGATGTTAAATTTGGTGCAATATTTAGACCGTTTGTCGATTCTCCTTTCCGTATTGGAGTTTACGTGAATTCTCCAGTCTTCTATGAATTGACTCGTAGTTCCGCTATTGATATGGAAGCTTACAATTTGCCAAAGTCTTTTGCTCCATCTGAATCGCAACCAGGAATTTCTGGCAATTTATATGATTCTGATTATCATAACATTTCGGATTATGATTTTCGATTAAACACTCCATGGAAGGTTGGTGCTAGTTTAGGACATACCATAGGTTCTAATATTGCTTTAGGTGCTACTTATGAATATGCTTGGTATAATCATATGGATACTCGAATTAAAGATGGTGGTTATTATGATTACTATTGGGGAGAGTATTATGAGTCAAGTACTAGTGATAAAGTCATGAATGAAAATACTAAATCTTCTCTTAATGGGGTTAGTACTTTAAAAATAGGTATGGAGTATAAACCAATACAAATGTTGGCGTTACGTTTTGGATACAATTATGTTTCACCAATGTTTGACAAGTATGGCTTTCGTGATCAATCTTTGATATGTGGTGCAGATGCTAATAATAACAATGGAGTAAACACCTCTGCTTCTAGTGACTATACTAATTGGAAGGCTACCAATCGTTTCACGGTTGGCGTAGGATTCAATTATCAGAAATTGTCTATTGATGTAGCTTATCAGTATTCTTCTCAGAATGGTGATTTTTATCCATACATGAGTTACTATCCAGAGGATAATAGTAAGTTTGGCGCTAATATAGCTCCTGTAACGGAAGTAAACAACAAGCGCCACCAGTTGCTGATGACCGTTGGCTATAGGTTCTAAAATGTGAAGTAGGGGAGTTATTGATTAAATAATGTGAAATCCCGATGAAAAAGCCCACTCTTAGAAAAAAAGTTGGGAAAAGTTTGGCGGTTTCATATAAAAGCTCTATCTTTGCAATCAAGAAATCGGGATGATTTCGTGTCATAGATTAGGTTTTTAGAGTAAAGGTGTTATTCACCTTATTTTCTAGGATTAAATAATATTAGTTTTTTTAGTGGTTAATTTAGTTTTAGTAAGTATGTTTAGGGTCTGTTGTGAAACAGGCCCTATTTTTTTTGTGCCTTTACAAAAAAAATTCCCCCAACAGGATGGCTTGGAAACCATACCTGTCGGGGGAAGTAATAATCCTAAATATATCTACCTTGAATAAACTAATCTATTGAAATTTATCCTTCATAAATCTACTTAAATGAACCAATACCTGCCTTATCAACTATATAAATCTTATATTATTTGTTTCTGTAATTATCCAGACCCTTGTTCAGGAAGTCGAGATAAGCACTAACATCTTCTTTGAAACTGAAGGCTGCTGCAAGAGGATTGCCATCGTTGTCAATAGCCACATAGAATGGCTGGGCATTAGCTCCAAACTTGCTTGCCTGCAGATAACTCCACTTGTCGCCAACGGTTCGCAGGGTGCGCTTCTCGCCATTAAACGTTACCTCCATAGGCTCAGGAAGAGGAGTCTTGTCATCTACATAAAGTGAGATGAGAACATAATCCTTTGTCAGCTTATCGGCAACCGATGGATCTGTCCAGACAGAAGCCTCCATCTTGCGGCAGTTTACACAACCATAACCCGTGAAATCAAGCAATACCGGTTTGCCGGAAGCCTTGGCAGCAGCCATTCCCAACTCATAATCCTTGTAAGCAGGCTCTACGGTCTTGGTGTTGAGGTTGAAGTCCTGTGTATTAATAGGTGGAGCAAATGCGCTCACAGCCTTGCAAGGAGCACCCCAGAGACCTGGAATCATGTAAACCGAGAATGCCAAAGAACAGAGACCCAACATGATGCAGGCTACAGGCATAGGCTTGTTGATGTCGCCCCCGATTGCATCAACCTGGAACTTCAGCTTGCCGATAAGATAGAGACCCAACAGACCGAAGATGACAATCCAGAGAGAGAGGAATACCTCGCGGTCCATGATGTGCCAGCCGTAAGCCAGATCGGCAACAGAAAGGAACTTCAGAGAGAAGGCAAGCTCGATGAAGCCGAGCACAATCTTGATGGTCTCCATCCACGAACCCGACTTAGGAGCCGACTTCAACCATGATGGGAAGAGGGCGAAGAGGGTGAATGGGAGCGCCAGAGCCAGCGCAAAACCGAACATTCCCACGGTAGGAGCGAGCCAGTCGCCGGATGTTACGGTCTGAACCAGCAGCAAACCGATGATAGGAGCTGTACATGAGAAGCTGACCAATACCAGGGTGAAAGCCATCAGGAAGATAGAAATCATACCCGTGGTGCTGGAAGCCTTATTGTCTACCGCATTTCCCCAACTGTCAGGCAATTTGATTTCGAACCAACCGAAGAACGAGAAGGCGAAAACGGCAAGCAGGAGGAAGAGGATGATGTTGAAAACGGCACTTGTGCTGAGCGCATTCAGGGTGCTAGGACCTGCGATGGCTGTTACGGCAAGACCCAAAACCAGATAGATGACTACGATGCTCAAACCATAAGTAATCGCATCGCGGATACCTTTCTTCTTATCGTTCTTAGCACGCTTCAGGAAGAAACTTACGGTCATCGGAATAATAGGCCAGATGCAAGGCATGACGAGCGCAAGCAGACCGCCCACAAAACCGATGAAGAAGATATAGAAGAGCGAATGGTTGGCGATGTCGTTAGCTCCGCCAAATGCCTGAAGTTCTTTAACAACCGGTTTCCATAAGTCCTTGACGTTCAGATTTTCCATAGCAGATGCCAAAGCTGCGGAATCTACGGGCTGAGTAGCGCTGTCGGTCTGAGCCAGGGCTGCGGCCTTGGCAAGCGAATCTGCCTTCATCTTGGCTGCAAGAGCAGGATCAATCGCCTTTGCATCCTTTGCATTCAGAGCATCTTTTGCCCCAGCTGCCGGAGCATCAACGGCTGGCGATTTGCCACTCTGCTTAAAACCAGCCTCGCTTGGTGGCAGACAGTTCTGGTCGTTGCAGGCGCCATACTCCAGATAGGCATCAATATGATAATTTGGTCGGGTAAACTTCACCTTCTGTACAAAGGTAACGCTACCTTCAAAATAACGGAGTTTCATCTCGAAGAGAGGGTCGAACTTTGCAATCTCTCTGCCGCGTGGCTGAAGTTTTCCTACGAGTTCAACACCTTCAAGCTTGTTTACGTTGAACGAAGCGGAAATCGGACCATCGCCACCCAAACCGGTAGAATAGACGTGCCATCCCGGTTGGATTTTTCCGCTAAACACGATTTCGGCCACAGCACTTCCGTCTGTTTTCAGCGAGCTGGTGAACTTCACAGGGTTCATCATCTGCGCCTGAGCCAGCATTACTACAAGGAGTAATTGAAAGATTAAAAATACTTTTTTCATTTCTATTTTTTAATTTTATGTTGCAAAGTTACTAAAAAACTACTCATATTACGTATTCAAAGGGCTTTATGGGTACTCGGTTTTAATTTTTTTAAGAAAAATGCTAAATTTCTCAGTTTTACTTGGCTATTTCGTACTTTTAATGTAATTTTGCGGGCAGAATGAAAGCAAT
>ENA-OQEL01000255-OQEL01000255.1-human-gut-metagenome-genome-assembly--contig:-NODE-255-length-20708-cov-3.360721_pt1 | contig 20708 bp, 20 predicted proteins | sample MGYA00242796_ERZ504637 | MGnify/ENA primary metagenome ERZ504637 (study PRJEB26092, sample SAMD00036306) | human gut metagenome | host: Homo sapiens | study: EMG produced TPA metagenomics assembly of... | reverse complement strand
TCAGTAGCGGGGCATGGATTTGAACCATGGACCTCTGGGTTATGAGCCCAGCGAGCTACCGAGCTGCTCCACCCCGCGTCGGCTTGTCTTTAAGACAGCTCTATTAACTTTACGATTACTTCCAAATATGTCAAATCGGCGTGTCGCATCAGTCCGGCCATGCAAAACGCGTTGCAAATAGCGCGTTATTCATTTTTTCCTATAACGGTTTTCTGGCTGATCGTGGGGGGGCATGGAAGTGGCGCCATATCCGAGCCCGCACCATAATAGAAGCATGCCTATCAAGATTCCCAGCGGCCTTCCGGCCAGAGACATTCTCGACTCCGAGCGTATTTTCGCGCTTGAAAAGCCTGAAGCGGAGCGCCAGCGCGTGCGTCCGCTCAAGCTGGTGATCTTAAATCTCATGCCGAAGAAAATCGAGACGGAAACGCAGCTGCTGCGTTTGATCTCGAAAAGTCCGCTGCAGGTGGAGATCGATTTCATGAAGACCTCCACGCACGAGGGTACGCATGTGAGCGCCGACCATCTGGTGAAGTTCTATGAGACCATTGAGGCGTTCCAAGACAACTATTACGACGGCTTCGTGGTGACGGGTGCCCCTGTTGAGCATCTTGATTTCGAACAGGTCGATTATTGGGATGAGTTCAAGCAGATTCTTGACTGGGCTTCCGCGCATGTGTTCTCCACTATGTATTTGTGCTGGGGCGCGATGGGTGCGCTCAATTATCGCTATAACGTGCGTAAAGAGAATTTGCCAGAGAAGATTTTTGGCGTGTTTCCGCAGTATTTGCAGGATGAATACTGCTTTTTGACGAACGGCTTCGATGAGATTTGCCTGCAGCCGCATTCTCGCCTTGCGGGGGTGGACGAGGGTGATATCGCGCGCAATCCGGAGTTGCAGGTGCTCACGTGGGGTCCGAAGTCCGGTCCTGGGCTGATCGCTACCCGTGATTTTTCGGAAGTGTTCGCGCTTGGCCATTGGGAGTACGGCAAGTACACCTTGGCCGAGGAGTATGAGCGTGATATGAAGAAGGGCATGACGAATGTGCCGTTCCCCGAAAACTATTTCCCGCATGATGATCCGCAGTTGGAGCCGGTGTTCGCGTGGCGCGCCCATGCCAATCTCCTGTGGCGCAATTGGCTGAATTGGGTGTATCAGACCACGCCATACGATTTGAGCGAGGTTCCGCAGCTTCGTGCGCAGAAGCGTCTTGGCACGGATCGTTCGATTCGTCATCAGCCGGGTTCGCCGCGTGTCGACGCGTTTGCGCCGTTCGTGCGTGACGGTTATGGCGTGATTCGCGATTGATTTGTGGATTGATCCGCATATTGATGTGATTGACGTGCGGCCGTGATTGGCGCGTGATTTACGGCTGTTTACTGGTGGGGGCTTGCGTATGCGGTCCCTCTTTCTTTATATGCAGCACCTGTGTTATATGTGATATACTTGGTGAAACGTTTTATCAATATGCTGTTTTCGTAAAACAAACTATTGGTTGCGTCGGCTATCCGACGATTCACAAAGCTGTGTCTAGTTAGTACAGCTTGCTGCGAAACGCCGGGAAAACCAAATGGGAGTATGGAAAAGCCCAAGTGTGTGGATGTTGTCTAGACACGGGCTAATAATCCTATCCAGCCATTCGGAGTCGAATGCGTCGCACGGGACTCCGTTCGCGTCGACGCGCACTTCGAAGTACGCTTTGGTTAAGTAACCAGAACGTCACATTCGACTCGGTTGTTGGGTTAAACTAACAGCTGACACAAGAGCAGGAGGCGTGAATGATTGGTGCATTGGGAAAGGGCATGCTGACCATCGCTGATGGTCCCGAAATGCCCAGTGTCGATGACTTCCTTCCCGATCCGTTCGTTTTTCAGGGCACGCCGTTCGCCATCAGCCGCATCATCCTCGTTCGCATCCTTGCGACCGTCATCATGTTGCTGGTTCTCGGAATTACGGCAAGCCGTGCAAAGCTCATCCCCAGCCGTTGGCAGGGAGCAGTCGAATGGTTGATCGAATTCGTCCGTGACAACATCGTCTATCAGGTGATGGGCGAGCTGCGCGGCAAGCGTTATGTGCCGATGATCACCACCGTGTTCTGCACGTTGTTGGTCTTCAATCTGTGTGGCATCATCCCAGGCTTCAATATCGCGGCAAGCGCAACCATTACGCTGCCGCTGGTATTCGCCATGTGGTGCTTCTGCCAATACTGGATTGCAGGCATTCGTGAAAAGGGCCTCGGCCACTTCCTGAGGGATGAGATCTTCCCGAAGGGTGTTCCGGCCCCGATCTACATTCTGCTGTCCCCGATTCAGCTGCTTGAGCTGCTGATTATCCGTCCGTTCTCGTTGACGATCCGACTGTTCGCCAACATGGTTTCGGGCCACTTGATTCTTGCGCTGTGCCTTTCGGCCACGCAGTACTTCCTCATTGATGTGGTGAACAAGGTGTTCATGCCATTCGGCGTCGTCACCTTCGCGGCTGGCATGTTCATGTTCCTGTTCGAAGCGCTGGTCGCTTGCCTGCAGGCTTACATCTTCGCCATCCTGACCACCGCATACATCAATATGAGCTATCCGGAGATCGACTGACCGCCGGCTTTTTAATTGTTGCTTCTTGTCAAGCAATAACCAGAAAGGAAACAATCATGGATATCGTTACCCTCGCTGAGGTTGCCGGCAACCTGAACGTCGTTGGCTACGGCCTCGCCGCCATCGGCCCTGGCATCGGTCTGGGCATCCTGATCGGCAAGACCATCGAAGGCACCGCTCGCCAGCCTGAGCTCGGCAGCCGTCTGCAGACCCTCATGTTCCTGGGTCTGGCATTCGTCGAGGTGCTGGCACTGCTCGGCTTCGTGCTCGCCTTCATCAAGTAAGACTTGATTCAAGGTAACACCGAAGACGCAAACGAACATGAAAGGAGGAAGACACTATGGTGACCGCAGCTAGCGAAATGGAATTGTTCCTTCCGAAAAGCTACGACATTTTCTGGTCGTTGGTCATTCTGATCATCGTCGCCGTGTTCTTCTACAAGTTCTTCCTGCCGAAGTTCCAGGCCGTGTTCGATGAGCGCGCTGCCAAGATCGAAGGTGGCATCGCCAAGGCCGAACAGGCCCAGAAAGATGCCGATGAAGCCAAGGCGAAGTATGAGGCTCAGCTGAGCAAAGCTCGCGTCGAGGCATCCAAGATCCGTGACGACGCACGTACGGAGGCATCGCATATCATCGCTGACGCGCGCACTCGTGCCGAAAACGATGCGGCGCAGATCACCGCCACCGCCCAGCGTTCCATCGAATCGCAGCAGCAGCAGGCTCTGGTGAGCCTCAAGGGTGAGGTCGGCGTGCTGGCAACGGCACTGGCCGGCAAGATCCTGGGTAGCAAGCTCGAGAATGACGATGTGCAGTCGTCGATGATCGACCAGATGATCGCCGACTTGGACAGCGACAAGAAGTGATCGAAACCTTCAAGAAAGGGAGGTGACCAATGCGAGGAGAAGCATCGCGTATCGCAGACCGCGTATCGCGTGACTCGCTGGCCCCCAAGCTGCGTGACAGCGGTGAGGACGCATGGCGTATCGGGAACGAACTGTTCACGATCACCAGCGCGCTTGACCACAATATCCAGCTTGAACGTGCCCTCACCGACCCGTCGCGCCCAGTCGAAGACAAGGTTGCGGTAGTCAAGACTCTGATCGGAGACCAGGCCCATCCGCTCGTGATGGAGATCATGTCCGATCTGGTGTCTCGCCGTTGGAGCCGCGTGTCTGATATCGCCAATGCCGTTGAGGATTTCGGCGTTGATGGCATGATGTACTACGCGGATTACACCAATACGACTTTGCAGGTCTCCATCGAGCTCGCAGAGTTGCATTCCGCACTGCTCAACCTTCCGGTCGTGCGTACCAAGCTGTATGACGCAACCGTTTCCAGTGAAGCCCGTGTCAAGCTGCTGTACAGCCTGATTGGAGACGCGGATTTCACCAAGGTGACCAAGCGTCTGGCCGAACACGCGACCTGCAATCTGCGCAATCGCCGCTACTTGCAGACCATTCAGTGGCTGATCAACAAATTCTCCCGCCATATGGGCGAATCGATGGTCACTGTTACCACGGCAACGCCGTTGAGCAAGGAGCAGGTGGAAAAGCTCATCGCCATTTACTCGGCGAAGACCGGTCATCCGGTGCACATCAACTCGGTGGTCGATCCGACCGTCATGGGTGGCATGCGCATCCAGGTGGGCGACGAGGTCACCGACAACACGGTGGTCGCACAGCTGCAGCATCTTCAGCGCACGGTGAAGGCAACCGCCTGACGGTTCGCCGCACGGTGAACAAGCCTGAAACAAGACTTGACTGAATTTATAAACAACAATAAGGAGTGATCATGGCAGAACTTACCATTGATCCCACCACGATACGCAAGGCGCTCGATGAGTTCGTCGAGTCGTACAAGCCGTCGGATACCCCGACTCAGGAAGTCGGTTATGTCGCGACTGCTGGCGACGGCATTGCGCACGTGACGGGACTGCCTGGTTGCATGGCCAATGAGCTGCTGACCTTCGAAGACGGCACGCTTGGCCTGGCGTTCAACCTTGACGCCCGCGAGATCGGCGTGGTTATTCTCGGCGACTTCGCAGGTATCGAGGAAGGCCAGGAAGTGCGTCGTACCGGCGAAGTGCTCTCCGTGCCCGTCGGCGACGGCTACCTTGGCCGCGTCGTGGACCCGCTAGGCAACCCGATTGATGGTCTTGGCGAGATCAAGACCGAAGGCCGTCGTATTCTCGAGGCCCAGGCACCTGACGTTATGCATCGTCATCCGGTTGACGAGCCAATGTCCACCGGTCTGAAGGCCATCGACGCAATGACGCCTATCGGCCGTGGCCAGCGCCAGCTCATCATTGGCGACCGCCAGACCGGTAAGACCGCTATCGCAATCGATACGATCATCAACCAGAAGCGTAATTGGGAATCCGGTGATCCGAAGAAGCAGGTCCGCTGCATCTACGTGGCCATCGGCCAGAAGGGCTCCACCATCGCATCGGTGAAGCAGTCCCTCGAAGAGTCCGGCGCCATGGAGTACACCACTATCGTGGCCTCCCCGGCTTCCGATTCCGCAGGCTTCAAGTACATCGCACCGTACACCGGTTCCGCCATCGGACAGCACTGGATGTACAACGGCAAGCACGTGCTCATCGTCTTCGACGATCTGTCGAAGCAGGCTGAAGCCTACCGTTCGATCTCCCTGCTGCTGCGCCGCCCGCCGGGACGTGAGGCATACCCGGGCGATGTGTTCTACCTGCATTCCCGTCTGCTCGAACGCTGCGCCAAGGTTTCCGATGACCTCGGCGGCGGTTCGATGACCGGCCTGCCGATCGTCGAAACCAAGGCAAACGACGTGTCCGCATACATTCCGACCAACGTGATCTCCATCACCGACGGTCAGATCTTCCTGCAGTCCGACCTGTTCAACGCGAACCAGCGTCCGGCTGTCGACGTCGGCATCTCCGTGTCCCGAGTTGGTGGCGCGGCACAGACCAAGGCGTTGAAGAAGGTCTCCGGCACGCTGAAGATCTCCTTGGCCCAGTACCGTTCCCTGGAATCCTTCGCCATGTTCGCTTCCGATCTGGATGCGGCTTCGAAGGCCCAGCTGAACGTGGTTCCCACTTGACCGAGCTGCTCAAGCAGCCGCAGTTCTCCCCGTATTCCATGGAACAGGAAGTCGTCTCCGTGTGGGCTGGCACCCATGGCAAGATGGATGATCTGCCGCTGAACGACGTGCTGCCGTTCGAGAAAGGCCATGCTGGACTACCTGGACCACAACACCGATATTCTCAAGACCATCCGCGAGACCGAAGATTTCACGCCGACACCGAGGCTGCCCTCGACAAGGCTGTGGAAGCGTTCCGTGAGACTTTCGTGACCAGCGCGGGCAAGCCGCTGGTCGAGAAGAAGCCTAACGTCAAGAACGCCACCCCGGTCGAGCAGGAAAAGATCGTCGCAGGAGAGAAGTGATCCATGGGCTCGCAACTCGCATTGAAATCTAGGATCGCCTCCACCGCGTCGTTGGAGAAAATCTTCAACGCGCAGGAGATGATCGCGTCTTCGCATATCGCCAAGGCACGTGACGTCGCCTTGAACGCGAAGCCGTATACCGATGCGATTTTCGACGCCGTGCAAGCGCTGGTGGCCCACACCCATATCGACCATCCGATCGTGAAGAAGGACGAGGACAACCCTCGTGTGGCTGTCCTCGCCCTCACCTCGGATCGTGGTATGGCGGGTCCGTACACCTCCTCGATCATCCGCGAAACGGAATCGCTGCTGGCCCGCCTCGATGCGGCAGGCAAGCAGCCGGAACTGTATGTGTATGGTCGTCGCGGTGTGACGTACTACAAGTACCGCAATCGTGATGTTGCCGGTACTTGGGAAGGCGATACCGACCAGCCCGGCGTGGAAGTCGCAGAGTCCATCTCGAAGGCACTGATGGACGCCTACATGAAGCCGGCGAGCGAAGGTGGAGTTTCCGAACTCTACATTGTGTTCACCGAATTCGTGAATATGGTCGTTCAGAAGGTGCGCGTGCTGCGTATGCTGCCCGTTGAACTCGTGCTTCCGGAACAGCAGGACTCCGGCCCTGTGCCCGAATCCGATGCCGATGCCGCGACCCCGCTTTATGCGTTCGAGCCGAGCGTCGACGAAGTGCTTGACGCGATTCTGCCGAAGTACATCCAGTCCCGTATTCATGAATGCCTGCTCACCGCGGCGGCATCCGAGACTGCAAGCCGACAGAACGCCATGCATACGGCTACAGACAACGCCCGCAGCCTGATCGACGACCTGACCCGCAAGCTCAACGCTTCGCGACAGGCTTCGATTACCCAGGAACTTACCGAAATCATCGGCAGCGCCGACGCGCTGAATAAGAAGGAAGAGTAGGAACGCATATGGCTGAGAATCAGACCACAGCGGCTCCCGAGACGGCTGCAGAGCCGACCACTGGACGCGTCACGCGCATCCAGGGTTCGGTTATCGACGTCGAATTCCCGGTGGGCCACCTGCCCGACATTTACAACGCACTTACCGTTGAGCTGACCAACACCGCCAACGAAGAGGGCGAAACCACGAAGAAGATCACGCTTGAGGTCGAACAGCACCTTGGCGACTCTACCGTGCGTACCGTGGCGCTGAAGCCGACCGACGGCCTCGTTCGTGGCGCCACCGTGCTCGACACCGGCGGTCCGATCTCCGTTCCTGTTGGCGATGTCACCAAGGGTCACGTGTTCGACGTGTCCGGCAACATCCTCAACAAGAAGGATGACGAAACCATCACGGTCACCGAGCGTTGGCCTATCCACCGCAACCCGCCGGCATTCGATCAGCTGGAATCCAAGACCCAGATGTTCGAAACCGGTATCAAGGTCATCGATTTGCTGACCCCGTACGTGCAGGGCGGCAAGATCGGTCTGTTCGGCGGTGCAGGCGTCGGCAAGACCGTGCTTATTCAGGAAATGATCCAGCGAGTCGCCCAGAACCACGGCGGTGTGTCCGTGTTCGCAGGCGTCGGCGAGCGTACCCGTGAGGGTAACGATCTGATCGGCGAAATGGATGAGGCTGGCGTTCTTGAGAAGACCGCACTGGTCTTCGGCCAGATGGATGAGCAGCCGGGTACCCGTCTGCGCGTGCCGCTGACCGCACTGACCATGGCAGAGTACTTCCGTGACGTGCAAAATCAGGACGTGCTGCTGTTCATCGATAACATCTTCCGTTTCACCCAGGCTGGTTCCGAGGTGTCCACCCTGCTCGGCCGTATGCCGTCCGCAGTGGGCTACCAGCCGAACCTGGCTGACGAAATGGGTGCCCTGCAGGAGCGCATCACTTCGACCCGCGGTCACTCCATCACCTCGCTGCAGGCCATCTATGTGCCGGCCGATGATTACACCGACCCGGCTCCTGCAACGACCTTCGCCCACTTGGATGCAACCACCGAGCTTTCCCGTGACATCGCTTCCAAGGGTATCTATCCGGCAGTGGACCCGCTGAGCTCCACCTCGCGAATCCTTGATCCGCGTTACGTGGGCCAGGCTCACTACGATTGCGCGAACCGCGTCAAGGCGATTCTGCAGCGTAACAAGGAGCTGCAGGACATCATCGCTCTGATCGGTATCGACGAACTCGGCGAAGAAGACAAGACCACCGTGAACCGCGCTCGTAAGATCGAGCAGTTCCTCGGCCAGAACTTCTACGTCGCTGAAAAGTTCACCGGTCGTCCGGGCTCCTACGTGCCGGCCGATGAGACCATCGAAGCGTTCACCCGCATTTGCGACGGCGTGTACGACGACGTTCCGGAGCAGGCATTCTCCGGTATCGGCGGCATCGACGATCTCGAGAAGAAGTGGCACGACATGCAGAAGGAATACGGTGCGTGATGGCCGGATTGACAATGCAGGTGAACATCGTCGCCGCCGACCACCCCGTGTGGCACGGTACGGCGAAGTCCGTCACCATTCCTGCCTCTGAAGGCGGAATGGGCATCCTGCCCAACCACGAGCCTGTATTGACCGTAATCAAGGAAGGAACCATCGTTGTGGTGGATCCGGATGGCAGCCGTCGCTCCTTCGAAGTGACCGACGGTTTCATCTCCTTCGATTCGAACAAGCTCACCGTTGCGGTTGAGCGTGGACGTGACGTCAAGATGGCCGAGTAGCACTCGGTAGCATACTTCTGACGGTCCGTCTGTTGCGATTGCAGCAATTGCATATGATTGCGATTCTGTAGTTGCAGCAGACGGACTGTTTTTTTTTGAAAAAAAAAGGGATTAATCAAAACAAAAATAGGATTGTACATATCGTGGGATTCATGGCTTATCGAACAATCATGGTAGGGTAGTGCCTCGTGCGAATTATTGTTGGCTGATTGCTCTGGCCGAATATTCCGGGGCGTTTGAATGCGTCCTTGCCGCTCGCCAAGCGTGTGTTGCTTATCAAAGCCGATAACAGTCTGCTGATTTTCTCCGAACTTGGTTCGTACAAGCCACTCAACTGGATGGCGGCGCCCTGCACCATCAAAGACATCACTCCGGAACATGCCGACGACGACGTGACTACGGAGGTTCCGCAGAAAGTCATTCGTGCTTCGGCGGATAAATCCAATGACGTGCTCGAAGTGACATTGCAGCATATTTATTCCGACGAAACATACGATTTGGGCGAAGATCCGGGGCTGATCAAAGACGGTGTCGAAGACCATCTGCAGAAGTATCTGGCCGAACAGATCGAACGCATCGGGGAAGGTGCGACATTGGTGCGCCGCGAATACCCGACCGCCATCGGACCGGTCGACATTATGGCCATCGACGGCAGTGGCAAGCATGTTGCCATCGAAATCAAACGTAACGGCGGCATCGATGGCGTGGAGCAGCTCACCCGTTACTGCGAGTTGTTGAACCGAGACCCGCTGTTGGCCCCCGTGCGTGGCATTTTCGCCGCGCAGACCATCACGCCGCAAGCCCGCGTGCTCGCTCAGGACCGCGGCTTCGACTGCCTGATCCTCGACTATGACGAAATGAAAGGTGCCGAAGATGACTCCCTACGACTCTTCTAGCTTATAAAAACTCCCTGTTGTTGTGCAGGGAGTTTTTTATAAGCGAATCGTGATGTAGATCAGTAGGCGGCGAGGATGTCGACTACGAAGACCAACGTGGAGTTCGCTGGAATCTTGCCGGAATCCTTGTCTCCATAGCCAAGGTCCGGCGGCACGACCAGCAGCACCTGCGAGCCGACGGTATGCCCTGCCAAGCCCTGCTTCCAACCGGTGATCACCTCATCAAGCGAGAAGCTCGACGAAGCACCGCGATCCCACGAGGAATCGAACTGTGTGCCGTCAAGCAGCCAGCCGGTATAGTGCGCGATCACGGTCTGCGTATCCTTGACCTCGGCGCCTTCGCCCTTGATCAAATCCTGCGAGATCAACGTGTCGGAACCCTTGTATCCGTTCATATCGATCGACGGCTTGCCATCCTTCGCAAGCGTCACCTTCGGCAGATCGGCAGGAACGTCAAGCACCTTCGTGCCCGTTGCCTTCGTCAGATCCTTCGACTTCGACACGATCGTGAGCACCATCAAATAGGAGGTGCCAGCGGAATTCGAATCGTTCACACCGAACGCAAGCGTGGCGTTAAGCTTCTGATCCTTGAAAATGTTGTAATAATCCTCAGTCATCTGACTGGTGTCGGAGGTGACCACCGTAGAGCAATCGGGGGTGTTTTTCTCCCAGGTGCTCATGAGTTCGGAACCATCCTTGACATTGATGGCGATACCCTGCGTGCATATGCGGTCGCCGTCTTCAATCTGGTCGCCATTGCCTTTCTGCAATACGACGTAGCTGTTGTCTTCCACCGTCATAGGGGTTTTGAAGGAGACGGTCGGCTTCTCACCGGGCTCACCTGTGGCGGTCACACCGGCGATCTGATTCATCTTCGACGAGGAATCGGAAGAAGACGAAGATGAATCGGAGGAGGAATCAGACTTCGTGTCGGAAACTTCCGCATGCCGCGAAAACCCAAGGCACATGATCGTTGTGCAGGCGGCTGCGACGGCTTTGAAAAGAGTAGATTTGCGCATAGGTTCCACTTTAGTGGCAATCGTTGATTTTCATAGTTTTTTCAGGCTTTTGCAGAGAGGCAATGTAGAATAGTGAATGTTATGACTTTAGTGCAGGAAGAACAGGAAAAGCCGCAGTCCAAGGCGGGTCCCACGCGACACGCCAAGATTATGCGCGGCATTGTCACGCCTATTTTCGGCTTGCTTGCCATTGCTTGCATCGTGCTTGGCGTCTTGAACGCGACGATTTGGAAGCCTTCGACGCAGGTCACGGCGTCCGCTGCGGTTACGGGATCGCAGTATGTGGTCACCGATCCGAATGTGCTGCAATTGGTTGACGATCGCGTCACCATTTCGGCGAAGTCGCGCGACAAATCCGCGAACGTGTGCATCGCCATCGGTTCCGCCCGCGATATCGCCGGATGGATCGCGGGATCCAAATACACGCGCGTCACCGGACTGTCCGACTGGTCCACCCTGTCCACGCTGAACGCCACGGCTCAGGGCACCGCCGATAATTCCGAAGGCCAGGTCGCGTTCCAGGATTCCGACATGTGGCGCACTGTCAAATGCAATGCCGGTTCCGTTGACATGCAGTTCAAGGGTGCTAATACGAATAATGCCGAGGATTCCGTTGCGATTATCGATTACGGCGATCGCAAGGGAGGTTCGGTCGCGCTTGATTGGAACCGTCGTTCGATGCTGAATTTCGCCATGCCGTTCTATCTTTCCGGCGGATTGCTGGCGATACTTGCGGTGCTTTCGGCTTCCGTGTTTGCCATGCCTCCGCATAAGCGTCGCAACAAGCGCGCGTTTGCCATGGTTGACGGCATCGGTTCCACGCAGGGTGACGATGACGAGGTTGCCGCATGGGTGAAGAATGCCGAAGCGAGTGCCGCCCGTAGTGATAAGAGCGGGCCGAATCGTAAGCGTCGTCGCCATGCGAGCCATCGTGCGACCGGTTCGGACAACATGCAAAATGAGATGGCGCAACCCACGATTGTCGATCCTTCCGCTCGAAAATTTGGTTGCCGACCAGCAGAATGCTGCCACTGATGGCATTGGTGAAAACGACGATTTCGAACAGACTTCCGTGATTTCGCAAGACGAGCTTGCCGCATATTTCGCACGTCTCGCACAAGAGGAAAGCAGTGCGGCCGCAGCGACCTCGGGATCTGTAGAATTCGCGGTATCCGATGAAATCAACGTGCCCAACGAAGTTGACGAAATGGCCGTAACGGCCGAGCCGGTCGACTCCAACGAAACATCCGAAAACGACGAATCCGACGAATCTGACAACGACGAATCCAACGAATCCGACAACGAGGAGGCCAAGTGATGAAGAAGCGTTTCAACGTAATCGCGGCGGCCGTGCTCGCATTGGGAATGGTCGTTGGCATGTGCGGATGCGAGGGGCAGCTGCCGCAGCCAAAAACCACGCAACGTCAGGATGCGCCGAATCTGACCGCCAAGCAGGAGAAAACCATCCGTACGAATATTCTCAAAACGCTTGACCAGTGCAATAACGATCGCAATACCGACGCCCTCGGCTCAATTCTGGAGGGGCCGGAACTTGAGATTCGTACAAGCGAACTTCATGTGGCGCAGGTCACGGGCAATCTTGATCGTAAGACCGCGATTCCAACCGATTTGGCGCAGGCCGTGATTTCCACGGACAGTGGATGGCCACGTTCGGTGTTTTCCATCACTTCCACCACGGACGACCAGCAGTCCAAGCGTCTGCTGGTGTTCCGCCAGGATTCCGCACGCCAGAACTACAAGTTGTGGGGTGTGGCACGACTGTTCTCGGGCGTGAAAATGCCGAGTTTTGAGATTTCCAAAACCGGCAGCGAGCAGGGAACGGAAAAAGACACCGGTCTGGTCATGACCCCGAAGGATGCGGTTGCTGCATATGCCGACGTGTTGCAGAATGGTGCGTCCAGCCAGTATGCGCAGAGTTTGCCGACGACGATTTGCGTACGAAGCTTGCTGATCTGACCGAACAGGTGCAGAAGGCCATGGAGCTGAACGAGGGATCGCAGCAGCAGGTGTTCACGCCGGTTGACGATGCCATCAGCGTTATGCGTTCCGCGGATGGTGGAGACTTGGTAGTGGCGCAGATCAATTCCGAATGGACGCGTTCAGCTGGCTCCGGCCGTGAGTCGCAGCCTGCTTCCGATGCGGAAAAAGCGCTGTTTGGCGACGGTCAGGCCACCAGCACCATGAAAACCACGTATGTGAATGTGATCGCGCTGTACGTGCCTCCGGCGAATTCTGACGCGAAGATCACTGCAGTCGGTTCCGAGCGTCAGCCGGTCAGGGTTGAGGCGCTGTGATCGTGGCAGTCGCACGAATGCGCGTAAGCTTGGGGCGAACGTTTGCAATGTGTGTTGCGCTGGGCGCTTAATGTTGTTGATTGTTGATATCTAGGAGGCAAGCATGGCAGGTCAAAGGCCGTTTAATCCGGGAGTTTCCTTGGCGGGAGCCGTCGATCTTGAGGCGTTGAAGCATCAGGTGAAGGCCGAACCGGGGCAGGCTGGTGGTGCTCCGGCCGCCGGCGGTTATGTGATCGACACCACGGAGAACACGTTCCAGGCCATGGTGCAGACGTCGGCCACGTTCCCGATCCTGTTGCTGCTGTGGGTGCCGACCGATGACCGCCTGTTCGATATGGCACGCCAGCTGGGCAATGCCGTGAACCAGTTGAACGGCCAGATTCAGCTGTCTCGTATCGATATCGCGTCGAATCCGTCGATCGCGCAGGCGTTCCAAGTGCAGGGCGCGCCTGCATTGTTCGCGTTGATCAACGGCCGTCCGATGCCGATTCTGCAGGGCTTGCCGTCCGCTGAGGAAATGCAGCAGATCGTGGATACGGTGATTCCGAATCTGGTCGCAGCCGCGCAGCAGGCCGGTGTGACCGGTTTCCGCGCCGTATTCCGGCGATCCGAATTCCGATGCGGCAAACTCGGCTTCCGCTGCCGGCGCCCAAGAGCAGGTGCCACCGGAGCATCAGGAGGCGTATATGCTGGCACAGCAGGGCGATTACGCTGGCGCCGCAGCCGCGTACGAGAAGGTGCTTGAAGCCGATCCGAACGATGCGCGTGCCGCCCGCGAGCGTGCGAAGGCGTTGCTGTTGGCCCGTTCCGCCAATGCGAACGTGCGTGAGGTGCGTGCCGCCGCTGCCGACAATCCCGATGATGTTGAAGCACAGCTTGCCGTCGCTGACATTGATATGATCGGCGGTCAGATTCAGGATGCGTTCGATCGTTTGCTGGATTTCGTTGCGGCCGGCCATAAGGCCGATATTGAACCGGTGCGCAAGCGTCTGCTGGAATATTTCACGATTCCTGAGCCGACCGACGAGCGTTTGAAGCGCGCCCGCCGTCGTCTCGCCACGCTCATGTACTGACTCGTTTATTGACTTTAGGTACCGTTTAGGTACCGCTCAACCGTAGGCTGCGCAACTACATCGTTCTTTACGGCCTACGGTTGTTTTTTTTTTGAAAAAAAAGGACTTATTCCATACGGTTGGTGCCGAAATAGTCGAGGAATTGCGGTCCGTCTGCTTCCAGTTCGTCTTCGAATTCGGATTTCCATCGTGAATATGGATTCGCGGCAAGCCCTTCATTGCTGAACCGCGATTGGTCGGTGATTTCGGTGGTGCAGAATTTCGGGATCACCAGATTGGTGACCGGCCCGATACGTTCTGCTTCCGCAATGATCAGGGGAGCGTTGGTGCCTCCGAACACGTCGATGTTCCAGCCGTCCTCGTCGATCCAGTCGGTGAAACGGTTTTTGATGGTCACGTGTCCGCCGCGTTTGATGAGTTCCCCGGCGATGCGCGAATCCAAATCGCGGCTCGCCTCATAGCGTGTGCCTCCCACGGACGGCCCTTTCACGGTGACTGAGCCAAGCCGAAATTCGTCGCGATACTTTTCGAGCACGGCCAGCGGGTCGAGGTCTGGAGTCATGGCGATGCGAACGGACTTTGTTTTCAATCGCACGCGCAGCGCGTAATTATCCTGGTGAACGTAATAACTTTGTACGATTAATGTCGGACTGTCACTGTCATCCAACTGCGTTGGCAGGGCACGGCAGAAAAAACGGCGCGTGTATTCGAAATCGCCTATATTTCTGCCTGAATCCTCAACCATATTTTCAGTCTAGTGGAAAAGACGCGGTAAATGGCGTTATTGCGCCGTAAATTATGACGTAATACTTTTCGTTCCCCGTTCTATACCCGTCGAATCCCCCCACATAGTTGGGCGTGTTGCCGAAACCCCCATCCATGCTTATTTTGCCAACATAATGGCTGAGATTCAAAAACCATTTTTCCGTAAAAAGTGTCGCTTTCATCTCAAGGCAGTGTAAAGTAGGTTAACGCACGGGTTTGTAGCTCAGTGGATAGAGCGTCTGTCTCCGGAACAGAAGGTCGTGGGTTCGATCCCCATCAAGCCCACCACAAAGACATGTGAAGGGTCAGGTCGCGGAGCCGGTATTTGGAACATGGGACAATGCGCGTCGATTCCATGGGTACAGTGATTGTTTGAGATTGCGTTGTCGTGGTTTGCCACGGCCTGAACGCAAGCAAGATGCAATAACACGTTCTTCAAAGGAGAACATTATGAGCGAGAAGATGGAAGCGGTTGCGACTTCTGAAGCCCCGGCGGCGCTGGGCGCATACAGCCAGGCCGTGAAGGCCAACGGTTTCGTGTTCGTCTCCGGCCAGCTGGGCATCGACCCGGCCTCCGGCGAACTGGCTGGCGAAACCGCCGGCGAGCAGGCAGCCCAGGCACTGAAGAACATTAAGCACATTCTTGACGCCGCAGGCACCGGAATCGAGCAGGTTTGCCGCGCCACCATCTACATGAAGAACGTCGAAGACTTCCACGAGATCGACGACGTGTATGCACAGGCCTTCATCGGCTCCGTGAAGCCGGCCCGCGTCGCGTTCGGTGGCAACAACATTCCGAAGGGCGCTCTCGTTGAGATCGACGCCATCGCTGTGCTCTAATTTCAGTGCGCTGATTGCAAATCTCCAGAAAATCCTTTTCAGGCTCGTATGCGGTTTCTTACGCTGCATGCGAGCCTGTTTTTGTTTATGCAATCTCAGGATTGCCGCTAAAAGTGAACGGCAGACAACATGATTCCACCGATTTCCGTATAGTAATGCGATTGGGTATTGTGCAAACGCATGCAAACGCATGCAAACGCAAGAACGCAAGAACGCGCCCATCCAAATATGAAGGAGCAGTCGCGCATGGCCGAATCGCAAGTCAACGCATCCACTGCAGGCACTGACGCCGTTGAATCTGCTGAAGCCGAGCAGGGCGGTCTTGAACGCAAGATGGAAACCCGCCATCTGACCATGATTTCGCTGGGTGGTGTGATTGGTACGGGCTTGTTCCTCAGCTCCGGCTACACGATTCACCAAGCCGGCCCTCTTGGCGCGATCATTGCGTATGGCATCGGATCCATGCTTGTGTATTTTGTGATGCTCAGCCTCGGCGAACTGTCGGTGGCCATGCCGTATGCGGGCAGCTTCCACCTGTATGCGAAGCGTTTCATCGGCCCCGGCACCGCGTTCACCATCGCCGTGCTGTACTGGCTGAATTGGGCGGTGGCGCTCGCTTCGGAATTCACGGCAGCCGGTCTGCTGATGCAACGTTGGTTTCCTGATTCGCCCGCGTGGATTTGGTCCGCCGCCTTCATTGCGGTGGTGTTCATGCTCAATATTCTGTCGGTGAGGCTGTATGGCGAGTCGGAATTCTGGTTCGCATCCATTAAGGTGTTTGCGATTATCGCGTTCATTGTGATCGGCTTGCTTGCCATGTTTGGTGCGATTCCGATTGCCGGTTACGATCATGCTCCGCTGTTTGAGAATTTCTATAATGATGGCTGGCTCCCGAATGGTGTGCTGCCGATTTTCTCGACGCTGCTGACGGTGGTGTTCGCATTTTCGGGCACTGAGGTCGTTGGTGTCGCGGCGGGGGAGACGAAGGATCCGGCGCAGGCGATTCCGAAGGCTGTGCATACCACGGTGTTGCGTCTTGCGATTTTCTTCATCGGTTCGATTGCGGTGATGTCCGCGCTGATTCCGTGGCATCGGTCAGGCGTCGACACGAGTCCGTTTGTGCTCGTGTTCCAATCGATCGGCATGCCGTTTGCCGGCGATGTGATGAATTTCGTGGTGTTGACGGCAGTGCTTTCCGCTGCGAATTCCGGCTTGTACGTGTGCTCGCGCATGGTCTGGTCGCTTGCGCAGGAGGGTATGATCCCGCGCGTGCTCGGCAAGACGAATTTCCATGGTGTGCCCGTGTTCGCGGTGCTGTTCAGCATGGCAGGATCGCTGTTGGCGTTGTTGTCTTCCGTGGTTGCCGCTTCGACGGTGTATTTGGCGTTGGTTGCGGTTTCCGGCTTGGCCACACTGGTGGTGTGGGCGTCGGTTTCCGTCTGCCACTTGCGTTTCCGCAAGCAGTGGCTTGATCAAGGGCATTCGGCTGACGATTTGAAGTATCGTGCCCCCGGTTTCCCGTTCGTGCCGATTGCTGCGATTGTGATGTGCATCGGCGCGTTGGTTTTGGTGATTTGCGATTCGTCGCAGCGTTCCACATTGCTGTATATGATTCCGTTCGTTGCGATCTGCTATATCGGCTATTACGCTTCGGTGGCTTGGCGTAGGAAGCATGGCGAACTGCAGGATGATACGCGGGGCGATACGCAAGGCTGATTCTGTCTGCATAATCGGTAGACTTGGAGGAATGAGTCCAGAAGCGCTTAGTGAACTGATTTTCAATATTGCCAACAACCTTGTGAATGAAGGCAAGGCTGGCACCCTGACCACCGATCTCATCCCTCCGCAGGCCAAATTCGCCGTCATGCGCCCGAAGGACCGCGCACACGGCGATTGGGCATCGAACGCGGCCATGCAGCTGGCCAAGAAGGCCGGCATGAAGCCTCACGATTTCGCCGAACTGTTCGCCGCGGAACTCGCCAATGCCGATGGCATCAAGTCCGTGGAAGTGGCCGGCCCCGGCTTCATTAACATTGTGCTTGATTCCGCGTCCGCCGCAGCCGTGGTTGACACTGTGCTTAACGAGGGCGCGAACTACGGCAAGAACGACCATCTTTCCGGCAAAACCCTGAATCTTGAATTCGTGTCCGCCAATCCGACCGGTCCGATCCATATCGGCGGCACCCGTTGGGCCGCGGTCGGCGACTCCATGGCCCGCGTGCTTGAGGCGAACGGTGCCAAGGTGGTGCGCGAATACTATTTCAACGATCACGGCGAGCAGATCAACCGTTTCGCCAAGTCGCTGGTCGCGGCAGCCCACGGTGAGGAAACCCCGATCGACGGTTACAAGGGCGCTTATATCGATGAGATCGCACGTCGCGTCATCGATGAGGCAAAAGCCGACGGTATTGCGATTCTCGACCTGCCGCGCGTCGACGGTGGCGTTGACAACGATGGCAATCCGCTGGGTGAGGGCGATTCCGAACAGCGTGAGGAATTCCGCAAGCGTGCAGTGCCGATGATGTTCGACGAAATCCGCAAATCCATGAAGGATTTCCGTGTGAATTTCGACGTGTGGTTCCATGAGAACAGCTTGTATTCCGATGGCGAAGTCGACAAGGCGATCGCCGATCTGCGTGAACGCGGCGACATTTACGAAAAGGATGGCGCAACCTGGTTCGAATCCACCAAGCATGGTGACGACAAGGATCGTGTGATCATCAAATCCGACGGCAACTACGCGTATTTCGCAGCTGATATTGCTTACTATCGCAACAAGCGTCATCGTGACAACGATCCGGCAGACATCGCCATTTACATGCTGGGTGCCGACCATCACGGCTATATCGGCCGCATGATGGCCATGTGCGCCGCATTCGGCGACGAACCTGGCGAAAACATGCAGATTCTTATCGGCCAGCTCGTCAACGTGCTGAAGGACGGCAAGGCAGTGCGCATGTCGAAGCGCGCCGGCAATGTGGTGACCATCGACGATCTGACCGACGCTATCGGCGTGGATGCTTCTCGTTATTCGTTGGCACGCACCGACTACAATTCCCCGGTCGATATCGACCTGAACCTGCTCGCTTCGCATTCCAACGAGAATCCGGTGTACTACGTGCAGTACGCGCACGCCCGCTCCTGCAATGTGGATCGCAATGCGGCTGCTGCCGGCATCACCTACGAGGGTGCCGACGTGAGCCTGCTCGACACCGCCGCCGACGGCGAAGTGCTTGCCGCGCTCGCCCAGTGGCCGGCCCTGCTGCGCGAAGCCGGAGACCTGCGCGCCCCGCATCGCGTAGCCCATTACTTGGAAGACCTCGCCGCCACCTACCACAAGTGGTACAACGTGGAACGCGTGGTGCCCATGGAGCTCACCGATCCGGAAGCTCGCGGCGAACAGGCTGAAGCCCTGCGCATCGCCAAGGCTCCGGAACCGGCTCGTGCAGCCGCACGTTTGAAGCTCAATGACGCCGTTAAGACGGTTATCGCCGAAGGCCTTGACCTGCTTGGCGTTGCAGCCCCAGACAGGATGTGATCGCCATGGCAGTCACCCCCATCTGGCCGGCCGGCTCCAACGTGAACGAGCAAGGTGAAATCACGTTCCATGGCCGCACTGCCGAAAGCCTGCTGAACGAATTTGGTTCGCCGCTCTACGTCATCGACACCGATGACGTGCGAGCCCGCGCCGCCAAATTCGTCAAATCCGCGGCAAATGCGTTCAACAACACCGTAACCCACGTCAGCTTCGCCGGAAAAGCACTGCTTTCCAAGGAAATCTGCCGTATCGTCACCGAATCCGGCATGCTGATCGACACCTGCACCATGGGCGAGATGCGCATCGCGCTCGCCGCGGGCGTTCCCGGAAGGCGGCTCGTGCTGCACGGCAACAACAAGTCCGATGCGGAAATCGAACTCGCCATTACCGAAGGCTTCGCCAAAATCGTGGTGGACGAGCCGAACGAGCCGGCCCGCATCGCCGAAATCGCCAAGCGTCTCGGCAAGCGCGCTCGCGTGATGTTGCGTGTTACGTCCGGCATTCATGCGGGCGGCCACGAATTCGTGTCTACCGCGCATGAGGACCAGAAGTTCGGTGTCGCCTTGCTGCCGGTTGGTGCCGATGCAAGCAAGCTGAACGTGCTCGACGATTTGGCTGACGTGACCCCCGCAGGGTCGAACGCACGCCTAGGCGAAAGCGCAGAACGCCAGCTGCAGTACGACATCAAATACCCGTACGACATGAGCCACGAGAAGGTTTCCGAAGGCGACCGCAAACTCGCCGAAGACATGACCATGGTGGCTGATGGCCCCGCGCTCGCCGTATTGAAGGAGATCTACCGCCATCAGGACGTGCTCGAACTGGTCGGCGTGCATTCGCATATCGGATCGAACATTCACGATGCGGACGCCTTTATCCAGGCCGCGAAGCGCATGATGCTGCTGCGCAAGACCTTCTACGCCACCGACGCATACACCTTGCCGGAGGTCGACTTGGGCGGCGGCTATTCCGTGGCCTACACCGATGGCGAGGATTCCATGGATCTCGATACGGAACTTGCCCGCCTTGCCGATGCGGTCACCACCGTGAACCGTGCGCTCGGCATGCCCGCTCCGGTCATCTCGTTCGAGCCGGGCCGTTGGACGGTCGCCCCGACCGGCGTCACCCTGTATCGTGTGGGCACGGTCAAGCCGGTGCAGCTTGCCGGAACCGCGAAAGACAAGGCTGGCAATCCGGTTACGGAACGCGTGTACGTGTCTGTCGACGGCGGCATGAGCGACAATATTCGTCCGGCATTGTATGGATCGGATTACACTGCGAGAATCGCCAATCGTGAGGGTTCCAGCGAAACCAAGCTGTGCCGTGTGGTCGGCATGCACTGCGAATCGGGCGATATCATCGTCAACGAGGTGCGTCTTCCTGCCGATATTCAGCGTGGTGACGTGCTTGCAGTGCCTGTTACGGGTGCATACGGTCGCACGATGGCCAGCAACTACAATCAGGCGCTGATTCCTGCGGTTGTTGCCGTATCCGAGCAAGACGCGCATGTGATGATTCGCCGTCAGACGGTCGATGATCTGCTGGATTGGGATGTGAGCGAAT
>ENA-OQEL01000254-OQEL01000254.1-human-gut-metagenome-genome-assembly--contig:-NODE-254-length-20749-cov-3.281108_pt1 | contig 20749 bp, 24 predicted proteins | sample MGYA00242796_ERZ504637 | MGnify/ENA primary metagenome ERZ504637 (study PRJEB26092, sample SAMD00036306) | human gut metagenome | host: Homo sapiens | study: EMG produced TPA metagenomics assembly of... | reverse complement strand
GTTAAGAGAGCAAGACATATGGCTATTATGCCGTACGTAGATGATTGATTCTGACTTGCGCTAAACACTGTCCGAACGTTCATTTTGAATCGGTAAATAAATGGAGGTATCTGCCTGAAAAGGCGGGTACCTTTTTGTATCCCAGAAGTATCTTGTTGCCAAAAGTACAGGTCAAAGTGGTATAAATCGGAAGGACAGGAGCGAAATACAACACGCAACGTTGGAAAGGTGTTAGGAAATGAAAAGCAAAATGAAGTTGAGCGGCCAATTGCGGAGCTATCTTCGATGGCCGCTGATTTTGTCCATCCTGATGCTTGTGATGAATATCGGCATGTATTTTGTGGATGTGATGGCAGGAATGTGGTTCACGCTGTTTTTTGCAGTCTATGTGATCGCAGCCGCAGTTCTCTATTACAGACAGCGTCCGCAGGTGATCAACGAGCTGATTACCTTTGCGACCGAATACGGCCAGGTTCAGAAGCATCTGATCCAGGAACTGGCGCTGCCCTATGCCGTTATGGATTCGCAGGGAAAACTTCTCTGGGTCAACAAAGAGTTTACAAAAATCACAGGGAAGGATACACAGTATCATAAATGTATCGCCACCATTTTTCCGGAGCTGACGGTCGAGCGGCTGCCGAAAAATGAGGAGGAGACCGACATCAACGTGGCTTACGGCGAAAAGAATTTCCGTGCCCATGTAAAAAGCGTCTGCATCGACGAGCTGATCCAGAATTCGGAGATGATCAACACAGATATCAAAGGCTATTTTATTCAGGCACTGTATCTGTTCGATGAGACGGAGCTCCGCGAGTATATGCGGAAATTCGAGGACGAAACGATGGTCACCGGTCTTCTGTATCTGGACAACTACGACGAGGCGCTGGAGAGCGTCGAGGAGGTCCGCCGTTCCCTTCTGACCGCACTGGTCGAGCGAAAGATCAACAAATATTTCAACGATCTCGACGGACTGGTGAAGCGGTATGAGAACGACAAATACATCGTGGTCATGCGCCGGAGTTCGTTAAATGAACTGAAAGAGAAAAAGTTCGATATCCTCGAGGACGTCAAGACCATCAACATCGGAAACGAGATGGCGGTCACAATCAGTATGGGTATCGGAGCAGATGCTGGATCGTTTGCGAAAAACTCCGAGTATGCGAAAATCGCGATCGACCTGGCTCTTGGCCGGGGCGGCGATCAGGTCGTTTTAAAGGACGGTTCGAAGATTCAGTATTTCGGCGGAAAAACGCGGCTGTGGAAAAGAATACGAGAGTCAAAGCCCGCGTCAAGGCGCGACGCGCTGAAAGAGTTTATGAACACGAAAGAGAAGGTCGTTGTCATGGGACACCGCCGCCGATGCCGATTCGTTCGGTGCGGCCATCGGTATCTACCGTGCGGCGAAAACGCTGAATAAAAAGCGTACATCGTCATCGACAACCCGACCAGCTCGATTATTCCGCTGATGAATACGTTCCGCGACAACCAGGATTATGAGGCGGACATGTTTGTCAACAACCATGAGGCGAAAGAGATCATGGACGACAACACGCTGCTCGTTGTGGTCGATACGAACAAGCCGAGCATCACACAGTGTGAGGATCTGCTGTACATGGCGAAAATGATCGTCGTGCTGGATCATCACCGGCAGGGAAGCGATACGATCCGCAACTCGGTGCTTTCCTATATTGAGCCGTATGCATCATCCGCGAGCGAGATGGTTGCCGAGATTCTCCAGTATTTTACCGAGGGAATCCGCATCCGGAACGTGGAGGCGGACAGCATCTATGCCGGCATCATGATTGATACCGACAACTTTATGCAGAAAACAGGTGTCCGCACGTTCGAGGCGGCAGCTTTCCTGCGCCGCTGCGGTGCGGATGTGACGCGTGTGCGCAAGCTGTTCCGTGAGGATATGAACGATTACAAGGCAAGAGGAGAGACGATCCGCAATGCGGAGCTGTTCCGCGGCCAGTTCGCGATTTCCGAATGCCCGAGCGACTATGTGGACAGCCCGACGGTGGTCGGAGCACAAGCGGCGAACGAGCTGCTGAACATTGTCGGTGTCAAGGCGTCCTTTGTACTGACCGAGTATAAAGGCGTGATCTATATCAGCGCCCGCGCGATTGATGAGGTCAATGTACAGATCATCATGGAGCGGATGGGCGGCGGCGGTCATCTGAATATGGCAGGATGCCAGCTTGAGACCGTCGATCTGGAGGGGGCGCGCAGCCTCCTAAAATCAACCTTAACAGAAATGCAGGATGGAGGAGAAATCTGATATGAAAGTTATCTTACTGGAAGACGTAAAAGCACTTGGTAAAAAAGGACAGACTGTAAACGTAAGTGACGGATATGCAAGAAACATGCTTCTGCCGAAAAAACTCGGCATCGAGGCAACCGCAAAAACCTGAATGAGCTGAAACTCCAGAAAGCACACGAGGACAAAGTGGCAGCAGAGCAGCTCGCTGAGGCACAGGCTTTCGCGAAAGAGATTGAGGACAAACAGGTTACCGTAGCAATCAAAGTCGGCGAGGGCGGAAAAGTATTCGGAAGTGTATCGGCAAAAGAGATCGCTGAGGCAGCAAAAGAGCAGCTCGGATACGACATCGACAAAAAGAAAATGCAGCTTCCGAACCCGATCAAGGTTCTTGGAACGACAGAAGTGCCGATCCGCCTGCATACCAAAGTAACTGCAAAGCTGAAAGTTATCGTAAAAGAAGCATAATTCTATGGAAGAAGCACTGATTAAACGAATCCTTCCGCACAGCATCGAGGCGGAGCAGTCGGTCATCGGTTCCATGCTGATGGGGCGCGAAGCCATCATGGCGGCATCGGAAATCCTGACGAGCGACGATTTTTACCAGCACCAGTACGGCGTCATTTTTGATGCCATGGTGGAGCTGTTCAATGAGGGAAAACCGGTCGATCTGGTCACCCTGCAGAACCGCCTGCGTGAAAAGGATGTTCCGCCGGAGATCAGTTCGATGGAGTTTGTCCGCGATCTTTTAAATGCGGTGCCGACTTCGGCGAATGTGCGCCATTATGCGAACATCGTCAGCGAGAAAGCGGTGCTGCGCCGTCTCATTAAGCTGACAGAAGAGATAGAGAATGACTGCTATCTGAACAAAGAGCCGGTGGAAGTCATCATGGAGGAGACGGAAAAGAAGATGTTCCAGTTATTGGGCCAGCGGAATTCCGGAGACTTCATGCCGATCCGCCAGGTTGTCATCAATACGCTGGAGAACATCGAGCGTGCATCGAAGACGAAGGGAAATGTCACGGGTATTCCGACCGGATTCACGGATCTGGACTACAAGACATCGGGTCTGCAGAACTCTGACTTTATCCTGATTGCGGCACGTCCGTCTATGGGTAAAACGGCGTTTGTCCTCAATATTGCGCAGTATATGGCGTTTAAGAAAGACAAAGCCGTTGCGATTTTCAGTCTCGAGATGTCGCGGGAGCAGCTGATGAACCGTCTGCTCTCGATGGAGTCGAAAGTAGATTCCCAGCATCTGAGAACCGGAAACCTGAAAGACGACGAATGGAGCAAGCTGATCGAGAGCGCCGGCATGATCGGTGAATCCCGACTGATGATCGACGATACACCTGGTATCTCGATCGGAGAGATGCGGTCGAAATGCCGCAAATACAAGCTGGAGCACGGTCTTGATATCATCATCATTGACTACCTGCAGCTGATGTCGGGAAGCGGAAAGAGCTCCTCGGAATCGCGTCAGCAGGAGATTTCGGATATCAGCCGTTCCTTAAAAGCACTCGCGAGAGAGCTGAATGTGCCGGTTGTTGCACTGTCCCAGCTTTCCCGGGCTGTTGAGCAGCGTACCGACCACCGTCCGATGCTTTCCGACCTGCGTGAGTCGGGAGCGATCGAGCAGGATGCCGACGTTGTTATGTTTATCTATCGAGATGATTACTATAATAAGGATTCCGAGAATAAGGGAATCGCGGAAATCATCATCGCCAAACAGCGAAACGGCCCGATCGGAACCGTCAATCTGGTCTGGCTGCCGGATTATACGAAATTTGCGAATGCAGAGAGATAAAAGAAAATATTTTATGTGTCAGAACGTGTCGTGGGAAAGTCCTGCGGCACGTTCTTTGTGTATAATTGTATGAAATTGTCGGAATATTACGATGAGATTTTCTTGCGGCAGGGGATAACAGATCCTATAATAAAGGGAAGAAGGGAGTGGCTGCCGTATGGAAAATAGAACGTATCTGGTCACGGAGGCGGAGAAGCTGACCGGGGAGAAAGCGCATGTGCTCCGGTACTGGGAGGACGAGCTCGGCATGGAAATCCACCGCAATTCGCTGGGACACCGCTGCTATACTGCGCAGGACATTCAGATTTTTCTGGGAATCCGGGAACTGAAGAAAAAGGGGCTTCACCTGAAAGCGATCCGCGAGCTGATGCCGAAGCTGGTGCAGGCAACGGCGGAGATCAAAGCGTTTCCGGCGGAAGCGGCAGAGACGGCAAAGGAGAAGCCGGATCCGGCAATACCGGGAAAAGCGGACGAAGTGCCGGAGGTGGTTGTCGATCTTCTGCCCGAGCGGGAAGCAGAACAGCTGGCGGACACTGTGATGCGGCAGGAAGAGGAGGAGCGTCAGACGGAGTTTTACCGCGTGCTCGGCCGTCTGCTCGATCAGATGATACAGAAGCGGCGCCAGGAAGAGCGGAGCCGCCGCGTGGACGAGGCGATCCGCCGCCACCAGCAGAGCCGGAGAGAAGCAGCGGCGACGCTGGAGCAGAAAGGAAAACGGACGAAAGCAAAACGGGGCCATCGGAACAATGGGTAAATCGGACAGAAAAAAAGAACGCCTGTGAGAGGCGTTCTTTTTGGATCCACGCGGAAATCCGACTTATTTTGCAGCCAGATAATCGTTGATCTGGTCTTCCAGAACCTGAGCGTCCAGGCCGTGAACCATAGCTGCTTCTTCCAGGGACTCACCCTGTGCAGAAGGGCAGCCGATGCAGTGCATACCGGCTCCCATCAGGATTCCGATGATATTTGTATCCATTGCGATTAACTCGCCGATTGTCATGTCTTTCGAGATCTTTGCCATCTTAAAGTTCCTCCTTTAAATGTGTATATACCCGTCGTTCCGATTTTGACGGCTATTTTGATTATAGCGTACCCCCGGGGGGAATGCAAGAACAAATTCATAAGATTATAGAATGTTTATAATTTTGTACTTGTATTTCAGGGGGCAATCGTTTACAATGTGGATAGTACCGAAAGGGCCAAAAAATCTACAAGGAGGATAAGATCATGGCATATGTAATCACAGACGAATGTGTAAGCTGCGGAACCTGCGCTGGAGAATGTCCAGTAGAGGCTATCGCTGAGGGAGATTCCCATTACGAAATCAACCCGGATGTATGCGTTGAGTGCGGAACATGCGCAAGCGTATGTCCAACCGAGGCTATCACAGAAGAGTAATTTGTACGGAACGTACAAAAAAGGAAGTCCTTCGCGGACTTCCTTTTTTTATACATACGTTTCAAAACTTACAGAGAAGCCAGCTCCTGCAGAGCATTCTCTTTTACCATTGCATTTCCATGTTCCAGCAGAAATGCTTCAGCGGCCAGGGAGAAGGATTCCTGTCTGCCGTACTCGGAAAGAATGTTGCAGACCTTGTTGAATTCCTCCGGTTTGCAGCCGGACTGGTGCAGAACGAGCTGATAGTTGGCATCTGCCTTGTTCTTATAGAGGGAATTGCTGCCGGTAAAATACTGGTTCAGCGCTTTTGCGGAGCTGATGACATCGTCGAGGGTTGAGAAGTGGAAGGTGCGTACCAGATCCACATTCTTTTCCTCGGATGCTGCAGGCTCTTTTTCGTTTTCCTTCTGTGCCGCTTTCTTTGCGATTTCCTGTGCCTTGTTCTTCACATCGCAGAGCTTGTGGAACAGGTCGATGATGTCGTCCGCGCCGGAATACTGTACCGGTTCCGGTCCGTCCGTATCGTCGCCGGATGGAGCAAATTTGGCGAAGCGGGTGTCGAGCTCCTGTGGATCCTCGACTCTGGTGATAATGAGGACAATACTGTCCGGAGCCACCGGAACGGCCTCGACCATGAGCGGGGCATTATCCACATTGAAGCCGAACTGCTGGTTGGCTTCAAGCATCATATCCTGAAACAGGCTGCGGGCCTTTTCCGTGCCGTAAGCCAGTTCGCTGAGCTTTAAATTTCTTTCGGCAAGATCGGCGCTGGTCAGTGTGCAGCGGATCTTGTTATCATTGATTTTTTCTATTTTCATAACTCTCACGTCCTTAATTACTCTTTACTTATATAAATAGGGCTGCTTACGATATAGTATAACACATCACGGAAAGAAGTAAAGAACTTAAGATTTTTTTACATTTCGCATAATTTTTTCAGAAATGAAGGGACAAACTTTATTTGTAATTCCCCCGGTTTGAAGTATAATGGGAGTTGGGGAAACCTTTGCTTCTGTCCGGAGGGTGCATACTCCGGCCGGAAGCAGGCACAGAAAAAACGGATCGGATAAGAAGTCGTCCCCGCGAAACATGATCATTGAAACTAAAAACAAAAGTATTTCATACGGATCGATGGGGCTTTCTTTTTTGTACGTCACAACTGCAAATAAGCCATGAAACAAACAATCGACAAAACTTTTTAAACAGATTTTCTGAAAAATACCCAATAGCAAAAAGCAACGATACTTTCGTTACTGTTCAATCAGCAGTGAAACACCTGCTGTTTCGCTGCGTAAGAACATGATTCAGGTGTGAGCAGCCCTCCTTTTGCGAAGCAAAACTTTAAATGAGGGCTGCGAATGTTACAGTTCGCTGGGAACCAGTGAACTGTAACGATACTTTCTGACTCGCATGCGGTTCCCTTGCGCATAACGGTTGCTATTGGGTATTTTTTTTGTTATAATGGGCGCAAGTGGGGAGATCTTCAGAGCGAAGAAAAGGGGAAAAGAACACATGAAGGAGCAACAGAAGAAAAAAGCAGCGCCGGTACTGGTCGTACTGATTCTGATCGTGATAGTCGGTGCAGCAGGCGTTGTTTCATTTTTGATAAACCGATATAAACCCGGAACCGAATACATGGCCGGGAACGAATATTTTAACCTGACAGACGAAAACAGCGTTGCGCTGATCCAGAACGGAGAACTTCTGGAAGAGCAGGCCGTCCTTATCGGAGGAGAGCCGTATGCGGCATACACATATGTAGAATCCCAGCTGAACAGCTGCTTCTACTGGGATGAAGAAACAAAAGGAATCCTGCTTACAACGAGCGGCGGCGTGCAGACACTGCTTCCGGGCGATGCGGCCGTTGCCAAAACACCGGGCGGACAGCCTGCCGTACAGCAGGAGAGCGACGGAAAGGTTTACATTTCGCTGGATGTCGTAAAAGAATACACAGATCTCGACTATGCATATTACAGCGATCCCAACCGTGTTGTAATCCGGAATGAATGGGACGGCGTGGAACAGGCGACGGTACAGTCAGACACCGCGCAGGTGCGCCAGAAAGGCGGCATCAAGAGTCTGATTCTTGCGGATGTACAGAAGGGTGACACCCTGCTGTATCTGGAAAATCTGGACAACTGGTGCAAAGTCATGACGGCGGACGGCTATACCGGCTACATCCAGACAGAGGATATCTCCGAGCCGGAGGACATCGAAGCGCGGACGGCAAAGAAAGATTCCTATGAAAGAATTACACGGGATCACAAAATCAATCTGGTCTGGCATCAGAGCACATCGACCGAGTCGAACGACGCGATGGCAGAGATGACAGCAGAAATGACCGGCGTGAACGTGATTTCCACCGGTACCTGGTTTTCCCGTGACAGACGAAACCTGGTACGATTTCCAGCCTTGCGAGCGCCGATTACGTGAAACTGGCGCATGAAGCGGGACGGGAAGTCTGGGGATTGATTGATAACTTTAATGAAGCATTTGACGAAACAACCGATCTTGCCTACGCATCCGTGCGCAGCAGAATCATTGAGCAGCTGCTCGCCGAGGCAGCATCGTGCGGCATGGACGGCATCAACGTGGATTTCGAGAATCTGAAAGAGGCCGGAATCCCGCATTACCTGCAGTTTCTGCGGGAACTGACGAGCGCGGCGCATGCACAGAATCTGGTGGTGTCGGTCGATACGCCGGTACCGCAGGCTTACACGATGTATTATCAGCGCGGCGAGCAGGCAAGATTTGTGGACTATATGATTGTCATGGCCTATGACGAGCATTTCGCGGGAAGTGAGGAGGCAGGCTCTGTTTCATCCCTCCCGTTCGTACAGCAGGCCGTGGAGGAGATGACGCGGGTGATGCCTGCCGATCAGGTGATCTGCGGAATCCCGTTTTATACCCGTGTCTGGACGGAAAAGTTCGGACAGAGCGCCATTACCAGCGAGGTGCTGGGCATGGATGGCGCCAAAAACTATGCCAAAGAGAATCAGATGACAGAAACCTGGGATGCATCCCTTGGCCAGAATGTGGCAACGGTAGAAACTTCCGATGCCAGATACACGATCTGGATGGAGGATGAGCAGTCCATGGAGGAAAAACTGAAAGTGATCCAAAGCGCCGATCTCGCCGGAGTGGCAGAGTGGAAGCTCGGATTCGAGTGCGCAGACGTCTGGAGTCTGATTTCAAAATATATTGAAACAAACAGTTGACGAGGAGTCCGGAAGGATAGGGGAATATAAAAGCCCGGGCACGAAGGAGGAGTATACATGTCAGAAAACAATCACGAAGAATTATTTAAAACAACGCTGATGGGCGGTTTCGATAAGGACGATGTCATGACGAAAGTGCAGAACCTAAAAGATCAGGCGTATGCCGCTCAGAAAAAACTGGAAGCGAAGATCGAGGAAAAAGAGCAGGAAATCGAGAAGCTGAACCGCAAGATCCGCGAGCGTGAGGATAAAATCGAGGAGCTCGAAAAAAACATTCATGAGAAATACCAGAGCTATATCGACAATTATGACAGCATCAGCGGCCTTGTGTTTGAGGCACAGGTGAAAGCGAAAAAACTGACACAGGAAACAGAGGAGAGCTGCAGAAAGCTAAAAGAAGAGACCGAGGAAGCCTGCCGCCGGAAAACCGAAGAAACGGACGAGTCCTGCCGCGAGAAAACGGAGGAAACGGATGAGGCGTGCTGCAAAAAGAGAGAGGAGACAAACGAGTCCTGCCGGAAACAGCGGGAAGAGACAAAGGAATCCTGTGCAAAGCAGCGCCGCGAGACGAAGGAACAGTGCGAATACATGGTAGAGAGCGCACGTCAGAAGGGCGAGGAACTGGCTGCTGTTTATGAAGAAAAAACTGCAGGCCGAAGCAGAAGAAATCCAGAGCCATATGGACGCGGAACTGCAGAAAGCCAACACCAGATACCAGAAGATTTACGCCGAGATGGAAACCATGACGAGTGTACTCGAGAAGAATCGCAGAATTTTTGAGGAGACCTTTGCCGGCATCGAAAAAATGCGTGAGGAGATGAAACGTTCTGCATCGGAAGTGGAAACCTTCATGAAAGATCCGGTAAAAAGTATCTTTCCCGGAGAGGCAAAAGAAACAGCCGCAGAGCCAGACCGTGAAGATACCGCAGAAGAAGCAGAGGAAGAAGACGAAATCGTCGAAAATTCTGCAGTCATCGATCTCGAAAATGAGCCGGATTATCTCGATGATGACAACGACGAAGAAGAGGATGAAATCCCGAATCGCGCGCATGATGAAGAAGATGAGGAAGAGTAACCGGAAGCAATAAGAGTTGTAACCTGCCCCGCTGCTGCATAAAATGACCAAGAAAGGAAATTTGCAGCAGGGGGCTTTTCATTTGGAAAAAGGGAAAAAACTGGAATGGCTGATGGCGGTGATTCTGCTTTCGGCGGCGTATGTTCTGTCCCGCGAGGGCGCACGGCTGGTGGCAGCACAGAAGGCAGCCACAAAAGTAGTGGTGCTGGACAGCGGCCACGGCGGCGACGATCCCGGCAAAATCGGGGCAAACGGTGTCAAAGAAAAGGACATCAACCTTGCGATTGCCCGTCTGCTGAAAAAGAAGCTGGAAAAGCAGGGAATCCTTGTGGTGATGACGCGGGAAGGGGAGGATGATCTCTCCGATCCGGGAGCCGTGAATGCGAAAGTGCAGGATCTGCAGCGGCGCGTGCAGCTGATTCATAAAAAAAGCCGGACTGTGTGATCAGCATTCACCAGAACAGCTACCCGGATGCGGCGGTCAAAGGGGCGCAGGTGTTTTATTATACGGATTCAAAAGAAGGCGAAAAACTGGCGCTCTGCATGCAGGCTGCACTGGTCGCGGGGCTCGATCCGGCGAATCACAGGAAAGCCAAGGGAAACAAAACGTATTACATGCTGAAGAAGACAGACGCAGTGCTGGTGATCTGCGAGTGCGGATTCCTCTCAAATCCGGAGGAGGAAGCGCTCCTGAACACAAAGGAGTACCAGAAAAAAGGTGGCGGATGCACTGTGTGACGGCGTTTTAACGTATCTGGGAGAAAAGAAGAATGGCAAAGAGAAGACACAGACGAAGACGGAAGAGACCGCTGCGGGCGCTGCTTCCGCTTATGCTTGCCCTGCTGGCGGCTTATCTGGTATTCGGAGAATTTGATGAGAGCGATCCCGCGCAGAACGGAAACGGAGCGGACAGCAGCACTGCTTCACAGACGGCAGACGAAAACAATGGTCTGTCAGAAAATGGCGCAACACAGTTTCAGGCGGAAAATACAGATGAGGAGGAGCTGGCGAAGCGGTATTATTACAGCCAGCTCGATGAAAACAGACAGATGATTTACCGCGAACTGGTGCAGGGAATCGCGGAACACCAGGAAACCATCATCACAAAAGGCGGCGATCCCGATGTGACGGCGGAGGTTTATGGATGGGTCTATATGGATTACCCGGAGTACTGCTGGATCAACGGAGCATCACATGTCACGGGATACGGCGAGCCGAAGAACTACTGCGAGGTAGTTCCAGAATACACGATTCCTGCGGAGGAGATTACAGGACGCCAGACCCAGGTCAAAGGGGCGGGAAATGATTTCTTAAGTGATATCGACCGTTCGATGGATGACTATGGGAAGATCAAGGCTGTCTTTGAAAAATGTATCCGGCAGATTGATTATGTGAAAGATGCGCCGGAGAATCAGACACTCTACAGCGGACTTGTGAACAGACAGACGGTCTGCGCAGGCTATGCCAGAACGTTCCAGTATCTGATGAACCGCCTGGACATCCCGGTCATTTATGTGACGGGAACGACAGACACCGGCGAGGCGCACGGCTGGAATATCGTAAAGTGTGGAGACAATTATTACAACGTCGATGTAACCTGGGGCGATCCGGTATTCGCAGAGGGCGAGAGCGGCGAGTACAATCTGCCGGACGACCTGATCTACTACGATTTTCTCTGCGTTTCCGATGCGGAATTTTCGGACACGCATCAGGCGGATGCGAATCTGCCGCTCCCGGCGTGCAATGCAGATGACCTCGAGTATTACCGCCAGATCGGCCGGTACATGGATACATTTGATGCGACGCAGATTCTGTGGGAAATGGAGACGGATATTGAAGAGACAAAAGAGTATTCCGAATTTAAATTTGCCACCGATGATCTGATGGCGCAGGTCATGGAAGCCCGACCGGAGCTTCTCGATAAGGCTTCCGGCTATCTTTGCAGCTATTACGGACTCGGGTCCGTAAAATATACATACAGTGAGGATACGGCGACAAGAAAGCTGATGGTATTCTGGCAATATAAAGGAGAACCGAGTGAATGACGGTTCTCCTTTAAAAATATCCGGAAACAAATTTTCTGAAATTAAATTTCTTTGTCACAGCCATCAGACCGAACTGTGCGATCGCAAAAGCGAGGAAGGTAAAGATGGCGGCGCGGTTGATCTGTTTTACATCGGTAACATCCTCCATATGCTGGTACATAACCGAAACGGAAGCCAGCTGGAAGAAGAAGTACAGCACGGCCGAGTAAAGCGCCGGTCCGAAAGCGCCGGTTTCCGGATCGATATCCACTTTCGTGCCGGCCGGCACCTGTTTCATACATACAATTATCTTCATTTCTTTTTCCTCTTGTACTTTTTAACTTTGACGCGTTAAAACACTGTGTTATTATAGCACGAAAGTATAGGAATGTCGAGAAAAAATATCAAATTTGCCGATAGAGAGGGAAGAAAGAAACCCGGGATTGGACAAAATGCCAAAGGAAAAGGGACAGGAACCTGCGCCGGCGTTAAGAATATCCCCCGTGGGGGCTTGTGAAAAAGGCCGATTTTTGGTAGAGTAAAGGGATATTTGAGCGGTTGGAAAACGGCCCGCGCCGGGAAAAGTTAAGAAAAAGAAGAAAGAAGCGGAAGATATGGAACAGGAATTATTACAGGAAAATTGCCTCCTACTGGGGAACCCGTGCGGAGGGGTATTCTGAGGTCAATGAAAAAGAACTGGCGGGAAGCCAGAGAGAAGCGTGGCTGCATGTATTAGAGGAGCAGTTTCCAGAGAAAAAGAAAGAAGAGATGAAGATTCTCGATATCGGAACCGGCCCGGGATTCTTCCCGATGATTTTGTCGGAGGCAGGTTATACGGTGACGGCTGTTGACTACACGGAGGAGATGCTGGAAAAGGCGAAAGAGAATCTGGGAAAATATACGAAATACGGTCTGGAGCGCGTGACGCTGCAGCGGATGGATGCACAGAATCTGGAGTTTGCGGATGAAACCTTTGATGTTGTCATTTCCAGAAATCTGACCTGGAATCTGGAAAAGCCGGAGCAGGCATACCAAGAGTGGATGCGTGTCCTGAAACCGGGCGGCGTGTTGCTCAATTTTGATGCGAACTGGTACGGTTATCTCTATGACGAGGAGAAAAAAGAAGCGTACGAGGCAGACCGGAAGAAAGTGGAAGAGCAGCAGCTCGACGACCATTATCTGTGCACGGACATTGACCGCATGGAAAACATTGCGCGCCAGGTGCCGCTCTCTGCGATGGAACGGCCGGCGTGGGATACGAAGGTGCTCGAATCCCTCGGCGTTTGTTCCATCCAGACCGATTCCGAAATCTGGAAGCGCGTCTGGAGCGAGGAAGAGAGACTGAACTATGCATCGACACCGATGTTTCTGGTGCGCGCGGAAAAAATGCGCAGAGCAGTCCTTCCAGCTTGGTGATGTGACCGTCCGCCGCGGCGAAAAATATCAGGGGGATATCTCCTTTGCGAATGGGGTATATGCGTGCTTCCGGGAACGATTATCTGTGGAAAACTTCCGGGAAAAACAATGCTGATCACCGGCGGCGTTCATTCCGGTGAATACGTCGGCATTCAGGCGTGTGTGGAACTGGGAGCGGAGCTTCAGCCGGAAAAAACGGTTGGAACGATCGTGATTTTAAAGGTCTTAAACCGTCCTGCTTTTGAAAACCGTGCGGGCAGTCTCGGACTTTCCGATGGCAAAAACCTGAACCGTGTATTTCCGGGCAATCCAAACGGAACCGAGATGGAGCGGCTGGCGTGGGCCATTACGAAAGAAGTTTATCCGAAGGTGGATTATTATATTGATCTCCACAGCGGCGATGATTTCGAAGCATTGACGCCGTATGTCTATTACGCCGGAAAAAGCGGCGCAGGAGGTGACAGAAGTTTCGCGGAAAATGGCGGAGCAGGTGGATGTTCCGTACATGGTGCGTTCCATGGTGTCATCAGGCGGAGCATACAACTACGCGGCGTCCAAGGGCATCGCGAGCATCCTCTTAGAGCGCGGCGGCATGGGAGCCTGGACTTCCGAGGAGGTCAATTCCGACAAGCGTGATGTGCGCAATATCTTAAGCAGCCTCGACATATATCAGATCCGCCGCGATGTGCGGAACTACGTGCCGATGGAGGTGACGGATGTCTGCTATCAGGCGGCTTCCGAAGACGGCCTCTGGTATCCGGCGGCAAAACCGGGCGATATGGTTGCAGAGGGCGCACTGCTCGGAACGATCCGTGATTATAATGGAAAACTCCGTGAGACGTGCCGTGCCGAGTACACCGGTGTGGTGCTGTACCAGACGGGCAGTCTGCAGGTAACAGAAGGGGGCCCTGTCGTTGCTTACGGAAGAATTGTGCGCGAGCCGGAGTACGACGACCGCAAAGAGCAGATTGTCCATTACTGGGAGAAACGGAGCGAGAGCTTTTTAGAGCAGAGACGCTCCGAACTTGCAAACCCGATTGCGAAGCGCTGGATGAAAGAGATTGAAAAACAGATCCCGGCGGGAAGACGGTTAAAGATCCTTGATGTGGGCTGCGGAGCCGGATTTTTCTCGATCCTGCTGGCAAAAGAGGACCACGAGGTATTCGGCATCGACCTGACACCGGAGATGATTGAGAATGCAATCCAGCTTGCCGAAGAAGAGAATGCCGACTGCTGCTTCCAGGTCATGGACGCGGAAAATCCGATGTTTGCGGATGAAACGTTTGATGTTGTCATTTCCCGAAACCTGACGTGGACGCTGCCGAATGCGGAGCATGCTTACGGCGAGTGGATGCGTGTGCTGAAAACGGGCGGTGTGCTGCTGAACTTCGATGCCAATTACGGAAAAGAAGACGTTGCCGATACGAAGGGACTTCCGGAGGCGCATGCCCATTTCAAGGTTGGAAACGAGATGCTAGAAGAGTGCGAACGGATCAAATCACAGCTCCCGATCAGCCGCAAAAACCGGCCGGCGTACGATGTGGCGGTGCTGTGCGAAAACACAGCGGGAGAAATCCGCATTGATACGAGCCTTGGAAAACGCATTTATCTGGAAAAAGACGAGTTCTATAACCCGGCACCGATGTTTTCGATTTGTGCCGTGAAGCAGTAAAGGAGTATTTGTGAAAAAATATCTGTTAAAACGACTGCTTCGCCTGATTCCGGTATTCCTCGGCGTGACGATTCTCGCTTTTCTGCTGACGGGATTTTCCTCGGTCGATGCGGTGGATTTAAAAGAGAGCAGCAGCGGCGGCGTGATGTCGGAGGCGGAAAAAGAAGCGATGCGGGAGGAGCTGGGACTGAATGAGCCGAAAGCTGTCCAGTACCTGCAATGGCTGAAAAACGCCCTGCGCGGTGACTTCGGGGAGTCGTACGTTTCCGGCAAACCGGTGCTTGTAAGCTTCCGCGAAAAAACTGCCCGCAACGATTGCACTTGCGGCGCTGGCGCTTGCCATGACGGTCTGTCTTTCGTTTCCACTCGGTATCTTAAGTGCAAAATATCAGAATACGTGGGCGGACCGCAGTATCAGCCTGTTCTGCTTTGCAGGTAATTCGTTTCCGGGGTTTTCACTGCACTTCTTCTCTTGTATTTCTTTTCACTGAAATGGAATCTTTTTCCGGTTCTCAGTATGGGAAAGGGATGGAAAAGCTGTGTGCTTCCGGCGGCGACGCTTGCGGTTTCGATGACGGCAAAATACACCCGTCAGGTGCGTTCTGCCGTGCTTGCAGAGCTGGAGCAGGAGTACGTGGCGGGTGCACGGGCACGTGGGTTAAGTGAAAACCGGATTCTGTTTGGAAATGTATTAAAATCCGTGCTGCTTCGGATGGTCACGCTGCTATTCTTATCCGCCGGTTCGCTGCTTGGAGGAACCGCCATCGTTGAGACGATTTTCATGTGGAATGGTGTCGGAAAAATGGCCGTGGATGCCGTTTCCATGCACGATATTCCCGTGATTCAGGCATATCTGGTGTGGATGGCGGCGATCTATCTGCTGCTGCATCTCATTGCTGATCTGATGATGGGTGCACTGGACCCGCGGGCGAAGCTGGAGGGAATGCGATGAAAAAAGAACAGAAAAGAAAGATCCTTTTTTATGGCATCCTCGCCGGTGCGCTGCTGCTGTTTGCCGCGTGTGCGGCCCATCTGGCACCGTACGATCCGTATGAGCAGAATCTGGAACTGTCCCTTCTTCCGCCGTCCGCGGCGCACTGGATGGGGACGGACCGCTATGGAAGAGATCTGTTTTCAAGGATTCTCTCCGGCGCGCGGGTCAGCATTTTTTCAGCACTTCTTGTCGTTGCGGCAAGCGCTCTGATCGGAACACTCGCCGGAATTTTCAGCGGCTGGCTGGAAGGCAAAACGGATACGGTTCTGATGCAGATCTCCGATATTTTTCTGGCCTTTCCGGGTATGGTATTTGCAATCGCATTTTCCGGCGTTCTGCAGAGCGGCATGACGGGAGCCGTTGTGTCGCTGATCCTTGTTTCCTGGCCGAAATATGCACGGCTTGCGCGGAACCGTGTGCTGGCATTGAAACACATGCCGTTCATCGCGGCGGCGCGCCTTACAGGAAACGGAACATGGAAGATGATCGGACGCCATATTCTGCCGAATCTTGCGGGGCAGACGATTGTCACAGCGGTGCTCGATATCGGAACGATGATGCTGGAAATCGCAGGTCTGTCCTTCCTCGGCCTTGGTGCGGAAGCGCCGTCGGCGGAGTGGGGAGCGATGATGAGCAACGGAAGAAGTATGCTGCAGACCGCGCCCTGGGTCATTCTGGCGCCGGGACTGGCGATTTTTCTGACCGTTCTTGTCTGCAATCTGCTTGGTGAGGCGGTACGGAAAACGGTGGATCAGGGATAAGGGGCAAACGAAAATGGAAACAAAGGGAGCAAAAACATGAGCGAAAAACTGCTGGAAATCAGCGGCCTTTCTGTCTGTTATGAAGGGGAGCAAATTTTAAATAACATCTGTTTTTCCGTTGAAAAAGGAGAAACCGTCGGCATCGCCGGGGAGTCGGGCAGTGGAAAAAGTACCTTGCTGCGAGCGATCCTGCGGCTGATGGGAAAGAATGGTTCCATCACCGGCGGGCAGATCACATTTCGCGGAGAGGAGCTGACGGGCATGTCCGAAAAGAAGCTGCGGAGTCTGTGCGGTTCAGAAATTGGTATGATTTTCCAGAATACAGGGGCATCACTCTGTCCGACCCGGAAAATCGGAGCACAGATCTGTGAAAGCGTGCGCGCCCATGAGAAACGCTGCGGATTCATCACCCCGATTTCTGGGGGAATGTCTGGCAGAAAAAGCCGCAGAGAAATCAAAGATATGACGCTCCAGCGATTTGCGGATATGGGGCTTTCGGATGGCGAGACGATCTGGAACAGCTATCCATCGTCGCTCTCCGGCGGCATGAACCAGCGCGTCGGGATTGCGCTCGCAATGCTGCTGCATCCGTCGCTTCTTCTGGCGGACGAGCCGACGAGTGCACTCGATGTGGTTTCGCAGGCGCAGGTGCTGCGGGAGCTTCAGGCGTTGCAGCAGAAAGAGCAGACGGGGATGGTGCTGGTGACGCACAATCTTGCGGTTCTCGAGCAGATGGCAGACAGGGTTGCTGTTTTGAAGGATGGAAACATCGTGGAGCAGGGGGAGACAAGGACGGTTTTCGATCACCCAAAGGACGAATATACAAAAAATCTCCTTGCGGCTGTGCCGGGAAGAGGGAAGAACGATGCATAATCATAACATGCTGGAAGTAAACAACTTAAGCAAAAACTTTGCTGGAACCGGCCGGGAAACGGAATTTGCCGCCGTGGACGGCATCAGCTTCACACTGGATGCGGGTGAATGTCTTGGCCTGATCGGGGAGAGCGGATGCGGAAAAAGCACGACGGCCCGTCTGATCACCGGATTGGTCCAGGCGGATGCAGGCAGCGTTCTGTTGGAAGGCGAGGAAATCCTCGGAAGAAAAGGCAGGCGGCAGCGCGAAGTTTACCGGAAAATACAGATGGTCTTCCAGACCCCGCAGGATTCCTTCGATCCAATGCAGACGCTCGAAACCGGGATTCTGGAAGCTTTTCGGAATCAGGGAATGAGCCGGAAAGAGGCGTGTCTTCATCTGCCGGAGCTGTTGAAAAAAGTGGAACTTAGTTCGGAAACGGCGATGCGCTATCCCCGCGAGACGAGCGGCGGAGAGTGCCAGAGAGCCGCAATTGCGCGGGCTCTTGCTGTGCAGCCGTCTCTTCTGATCTGCGACGAGGCAACGAGTGCGCTCGATGCGGCGGTACAGGCGCAGATCGTTCAACTGCTGAAAAAACTGCAGCGGGAAGAAGGACTTGCGATGCTGTGGATCGGCCACGACCTTGCGCTGGTGCGGGAACTCTGCAGCCGTGTGATTGTCATGCGGCAGGGAAAAATCGTGGAGCAGGGGGAGACGCGGGAGGTATTGGAGTACCCGAAAGAGGAATACACGAAACTGTTGATGGAGTATAGTCTGTGAGAAAACTGTTGAAACAGAAAATCAGACAGCGGAAATGGTGGTGCCATTTGCGAAAACAGGAGAAGTACAGAATGCAGAGAAAGAACGGCAGAAGGAAAAAAATTGCATATGTTTTGTGCGGCATTCTGGCGGTGGTACTGTTTTCCGGTTGTCAGAGCACAGCGGCAGATGGTACAGATGAAAAAGTTTTACGTATACGGCGACACGACATTCAACGCCGAAAACGACGAGTCCGATGTCAACCCGCACAACGGCTATTCCGGCTGGGCGTGTATCCGCTATGGGATCGGTGAGACGCTGTTTCATTATTCCGATTCTATGGAGATTGAGCCATGGCTGGCAGAAAGCTATGAGCTTGTGGACGATACAACATGGCGGATTACACTGCATGAAGGCATCTCCTTTACGAGTGGGCGCACTCTCGACGCGGAGGCGGTCAAAGAATGTCTCGAGGATCTGATCGCAGTACATGACCGTGCACGCGGGGATCTGAAAATTGAGAGCATCGAGGCAGACGGCCTGATCGTAACGATTCACACCGAACAGCCTGTCCCGGCGCTTCTGAATTATCTGTCTGACCCATATGGATGCATCATTGATATGCAGGCAGGTGTGACGGATGACGGCAATGTCGCCGGAACCGGCCCGTACCGCGCAGTACAGGTGGAGACGGATCAGGGACTGACGCTCATGAAAAATGACAATTACTGGAACGGAACGCCAAAGCTCGACCGGATCGAAGTCAAAACAATCCGCGACGGCGATACGATGACGATGGCGTTACAGTCAGGCGAGCTCGACGCGGCGTACGGCCTGCCGTATTCCAATCTGATCCTGTTCCGCGATGAACCATACACGATTTCTTCGGCGGATACGTCGCGTACCTTCTTCGGACAGTTTAACGGATCATCCGAGGTGCTGCAGGACGACCGCGTGCGCGAGGCAGTCATCGGAGCGATCGACCGGGAGGGCTTTGTGAATACGCTGATGGAAGGAAACGGAAGCGTGGCGGAAGGCCCGTTCCCCTCTTACTTTGCATTCGGCGACAGCAAAGTGCAGGAAGAGTCCTATGATCTTGAGTATTCCAGAGAACTGCTGGCTGAAGCAGGCTGGACCGATGAGGACGGCGACGGCTACGTGGAAAAAGACGGAAAACGCCTGACCATCTGCTGGCTCACGTATCCGAGCCGCCAGGAACTGCCGCTTCTCGCGGAGAGTGCACAGGCATCGCTGAAGAAAATCGGAATCGAAGTACAGATCCAGTGCACGGCAAATCATCTGGAACTGCTGAAAAAAGGAAACTGGGATGTTTATGTCAGCGCATTTGTCAGCGCACCGACGGGCGATCCCGAGTATTTCTTTACAACGCACTGCCTGCAGGATTCCTCCAAGAACCGCGGCGGTTATTACAGTGAGACACTCGAGATGCTGGAACAGCAGTTAAGCGGCGAGTTTGATACCGAAAAACGAACCGAACTGGCCATCGAGATGACGCAGATGCTGCTGGATGACCACATGTTTTTCTTCACATCACACCTCAAAATGTCGATGGTATCCGGCGAGGGCGTGACGGGGCTTACGGCGCATCCGTGCGATTATTATGAAATTACAGTCAATTTGGACAAAACAAATGATTATTTGGCAGAAAGAGCAGAAAATGTGGATTTTCTGCTCTTTCTGCGCTATGATAGGAAAAGAACGGCACTGCGACGGTGCCAGAGAAGAGAAAAGGAGAAGTTACGATGCGGAAAGAAGAATTGAGAACATATATTGAAAACCACGAATCCGAAATGATCGAGGATCTGAAAAAGCCTGATCCGGATTCCAAGCGAAAAACAGGCAGGCAGAGCCAGGCAAACCATTCGGCAGCACCGGCGGCAGAAGCACTGGCGCAGGGAATCGAAATTCTGGAAAATACGGCTTTGCCGTAACCAACTACGACAACTACGCGATTGCAGCTGACTTTAATCAGGAAGAAAAGGGCCTTGATATTCTCGCCCATCTCGATGTCGTACCGGCAGGCGAAGGCTGGCAGGAGACCGATCCATTCACCCCGCTCATCAAGAAGGAAAATGTTCGGCCGCGGAACCGCAGACGACAAAGGACCGGCGATCGCAGCTATCTACGCAATGCGCGCTGTCAAAGAACTCGGTTACCCATTAAAGAAAAACGTCCGTCTTGTCCTCGGTTCCGACGAGGAGTGTGGAAGCTCTGACCTCGAATATTATTATAAGAAAGAAGTGGAAGCACCATGCACCTTCTCACCGGATGCCGAATTCCCGGTCATCAACATTGAAAAAGGCGGCATGCGCGGCCACTTCGAAAAAAACATCCGATGCCGGAACGACCAGGCGCTGCGCCATTGTATCCTTACAGGCCGGCACCAAACTGAACGTTGTACCAGGCAAAAGCATATGCAGAGCTTGCCGGCATGGCAAAAGAAGACCTGAAAACCTGCGCTGACGAGACTGAGCAGAAGACCGGCGTTTCC
>ENA-OQEL01000253-OQEL01000253.1-human-gut-metagenome-genome-assembly--contig:-NODE-253-length-20768-cov-3.631704_pt1 | contig 20768 bp, 21 predicted proteins | sample MGYA00242796_ERZ504637 | MGnify/ENA primary metagenome ERZ504637 (study PRJEB26092, sample SAMD00036306) | human gut metagenome | host: Homo sapiens | study: EMG produced TPA metagenomics assembly of... | reverse complement strand
GACCTGATGCACGGGCCTATTTTAAAAAGCCTGCTGCTGTTCATGCTGCCCATTCTGGTTTCCAACCTGTTCCAGCAGCTCTACAACACGGTGGATACCATGATCGTGGGCAATGTGCTGGGCGATACAGCCCTTGCCGCCATTGGCTCCTGCGGTTCGATCTACGAGCTTTTAGTCGGCTTTGGAATCGGTATCGGCAATGGCCTTGCCATCGTTGCAGCGCGCTCCTACGGCGCGCAGGACGAAGACCTGCTCAAGCGCACGGTGGTGGGGTCGGTCGTCATTGGCCTGATCGCCTCGCTGGTCATTACAACGGCAGGCTTTTTCGGCCTGCATGCCCTGCTGCAGCTGCTGGATACCCCGGCAGAAATTCTGGAAGATGCCTACAGCTACATCATCGTGATCGACCTTGGCGTTGTGGTCATGTTTATGTATAACCTGTGCGCAGGCCTGCTGCGCGCCATTGGCAACAGCGTAATGCCGCTGGTGTTCCTGCTCATCAGCTCGGTGCTGAACGTGGGGCTGGACCTGTGGTTCATTGCCGGGGTTGGCATGGGCGTGCGGGGCGCAGCGGTGGCAACGGTCATTGCACAGGGCATCTCGGTGGTGCTGTGCGTTCTGTACGTGCTGGCAAGGGTGTGCATCCTCATCCCGGAGAAAAAGCATTTCGCCGTGGGCAGTCATCTCTACTGGGAGCTGTTCAGCCAGAGCATCTCCATGGGCCTGATGAGCAGCATCGTGTCTGCGGGTTCGGTGGTGCTGCAGTACGGCATCAACGGGCTTGGCACCCTGACCATTGCGGGGCACACCGCTGCCCGCAAGCTGTTTGCCTTTACGGATATGCCGCTCATCTCCATGGCGAACGCCGGTTCCACCTTCGTTTCCCAGAACCGCGGCGCAAACCAGCCCGACCGTGTGCGCAGGGGAATGCGGCAGATGTATCTGTACTCGGTGGTGGTGATGGTCGCCGCCGTGGTGCTGATGAGCTTTGGCGCGGAATGGATGGTGCAGCTCATCTCCGGCTCCACGGAACCCATCGTGCTGGAAAACGGTGCGCGGTATCTGCTGTGGAACGCACCGTTCTATGCGGTGCTGGGGGTGCTGCTGTGCACCCGCTACGCGCTGCAGAGCCTTGGCCAGAAGGTGCTGCCGCTGTTCTCCAGCGTGATCGAGCTGGTGGGCAAGGTGATCTTTGTGCTGGTGTTCATCCCGAAATTCCAGTACAATGCGGTCATCCTGTGCGAGCCCATCATCTGGTGCTTCATGACGGCATATCTGGTGGCGGTGTACCTGCACGAGCCCTTTGTCTTCCCGAAAAAATAACCCTCTCAGTTATCGCTGTGCGATGCCAGCTCTCCCGAAAGGGAGAGCTTTTTGCATTTTACGGGAAGCACAAAGAAAGCTCCCCCTTTCGGGGGAGCTGGATGCGAACAAAGTGAGCAGACTGAAAGGGGTTACAGCGCCGAATAGCCGAAGCTGTTCACCAGCGCGTCGATGTGCTGGCCGGCCTTGCACAGGGGGCAGTCGCGGCTGTCAAAGCTGGCGTAGTCCGGCAGGCTGGCGGGGTCAAAGATGGAGGTGACTTCATAGCCCATGCACTCATGGGTGGTGGCAAAAATAGCGGAAAGGCCTGCCACGGTGCCGCCGTAGTAGTTCACGGCCTCCACAGCGGCCTGCACGGTGTAGCCGGTGGTGATGGAAGCGGCCAGAATGAGCACATGCTTGCCCTTGACCATGGGGGCCAGATTGTCGCGCAGGATGATCTGGCTGCCGGTGGTGTACTCCGGGGTGATCACATAAATGGTCTGGTGGGCGTTCATGTTGGCAAAGCCGTCTTTGGTCAGCTCGTTGGCAAGGCAGGTGCCGATCACCTGCGTGCCGTCCAGACAGAGCACGGTGTCCACAATGGTGCTGTGCTGGTAAGCGGCCACCAGCTCCTTTGCCACGGCCTTGGCCTCGGAAAGGCGGGACTTCTGGGTGGTGACATCGATGTAATAGTTGATATGGCTGTGGCTGGTAGCAAAGTGGCCCTTTGCTACGCGCAGGAACAGGTTACTTTTTTTGGTGGGAAGCTTTACCATATTGATCATCGAAACAACACTCCTTTTCGGGTTTTCCGGGTTGCCCCTCAAATGCAAAAAGCACCGCATCGCTGCGATGCTCCTGCACATTTTTATAACCCTATTGTACCGGAAAAGAAACCTGTGCACAAGGCATAAATCCACTAAAAAACTTTGTACATTTTACATGATATCGCCCAAAACTTGGATACAAATGGCCCGCATACGCAAAAAGACCCGCACCACAGGGTGCGGGCCTTTAATGCAAAAGTAAAATCAGTCCACAATCGTAACCTTGATGGCATCGGTGATGTCCCAAGTGGCATAGATATCACTGTAGGAATCAGTGATGCTACCGTTTGCGTACATCTTCGGAATGTACAGCACCTGAACCTTGGATGCGCTGGTAAGGTTCTCAATCCCGGAAACCTTCAGCGTAGGAGTCACAGTAGTCTTCGCATCGACACTGGCGTTGGAACCACCTACCAAATCAATCGTGACACCGGAGACACCCTGATAATAAGTATGCAGCTTATTGTCAGCATCGGTAACATTTACCTGGAAATGCTGCTGGTTGACCTGCAGGCTCACCTTGGTATAGATCTCAAACTCGCAAGTGAGCGTAGTACGATTATAGGTGGCGCTCTTCAGCGTGGCTTCACAGATGCCGTCGCCCGGCTTCAGGGTGTCACCGGTCTTGCCGACAGGACGGTTCGGGTTGGAGCAGCCGGTCAGCATGCCGGAACCTGCAATGGCAACAGCGGTAAGAGCGGTATATTTCATAAAGTCACGGCGGGAGAATGTATAGGACATGTTCGTTCCTCCTTTAAAAAGCAGATCAGTACGGCCTTGCGGCATTACCTATAAGATAGGCGAAACCGGGCCGGATGTCAATGCCTTTGGCAAAATAAAATGATGAAATTTTGAGCTGTGACGTTGTTTTGCGACGAAATTTCGTCCTGTGCGGGCCGCGTATCAGGCGCGGGTCACGTCTGCAGCGGTCATGACGAAGGTCATGGTCTTATCCGCTGCAAAGGTGGGCATGTAAGTAACGCTCAGCTGCTGCCAGCCCTTGGGGACCATCAGCATCAGCTGCAGATAGCCGGTACCCTGCGGGGGCAGATTGGTGGAATCCGAGAAGGTCTGAGAGTTGGAGTTGTACAGCGAGATGTTGGCACCGCACTCCACGCTCTGGCCGTCGCAGGAAGCAGAGAAATCGGTAGAAGCTGCTGCCAGTGCGTGGAAGTTTGCATCCACATTTTCCTGCGGGGGTACGGGATAAGCAGCATTGATCTCGGCCAGATTCTGTGCGCCGATGTTGAAGGTCTGGTTCTTGGTGCGGTTGACCACGGTGACCAGAACAGCAATGTATTCGTAACCGGCCTGTGCAGGTGCGGTATCAATGTTGAACAGGCTGGTCAGCTGAACGCCAAGGCCGTTCCAGTTGCTGACCTTATCACCGACCTTGACATCCACGATGGTGGCGCTGCCATTCTGCTGGCAGCCGCCCAGCAGGCTTGCTGCGCCCAGAGCAGCAACGGATGCGCCGGTGCACTTGAGGAAGGTACGGCGGGAAATGGAGTTGGACATAAAATAAATCCTCCTTTTGATAGGAAAAACCGTATTCCAGAATGTTCTATTCTGTTTATACCCTTTCTGTCCGAAAGATGCAAGGGTTTGGGGGCTGAATTTACAGCTTTTTCACAGGAATATCACCCTTCGTGGGTAAGGCCCTTCACATGTGTTTCGCTGGTTTTGACCAGATTTAACAGGCTGGGCGTATAAAGCGGGAACTCGCGGGTCAGGCTTTCTGTGGTCATGGTCAGGCAGGCCGGGTCCTTTACGCCCTCGCCGCCGTTCACATCCTGTCCGTCCAGCAGGGCTTCCACATTGGCTTCGGACATGCGCATCACGGCATCGGAGCAGCCGCGCCAGCGGATGGGATCGATGCTGAACATACTGGCGGCGTTGTGCGGCTCGGCCGAGTACAGCAGGCGGAACATTTTGGCTACGGCCATCATCAGGTAGGCGCTCACCTCGGTGGTAAGGGCCTTGCTGTGGCACTGGCCGATCTTGGCGTACAGCACGTTCAGGCCGTTGGAGATCAGCTTTTTGTTCATGGTGGGCAGCACGCTGCCGTGGTAGATGTTGTCCTTCATCTTGTCCGGGTTCGGAAGGTCTTCTGCCGAGAGCATCATGCCGTTGCGCTCTGCACTGCGGCCCAGAAGATAATCGCAGGAAACATTATAATAGTCTGCCACGCGCACCACAAAGTCCAGGCCGCATTCGCGGATGCCTTTTTCGTAGTGGGACAGCAGCGCCTGCGAGACGCCAAGATCCTCGGCGGCCTGCTTCTGGGTGATGCCGCGTTCCTTGCGCAGCAGCTTGATGATACGGTTGAATTCCATGATTTTTGGCTCCTCAAAGTTCGATATAGGGGGACATCCTTGTTTTTGGTTTACAGCAGGTTGATTATACACAACGGAAAACCTTTTGTAAAGCAAGAAAAGTGACGATATTTTTCGTTGATTTTCGTCATTTTTGTCAAAAGACTTGCTCTGGACACCATATCTATGCTAAACTATAGGTATTAACGCATACATTTTGTGGCGTGCGCGGGGCCGTAGCTGCCGCCAAAGAGCAAAAAATCTGGCAGACGACACGTTTTTCTGCCAGATTTTTTCTCCGCAGCGGGTTTTGCCGCCCGTTCCCGTGCCGCCGCACAGCGATAAAGAGAGGCACTATCCATGAAAACGTTCAAGCTTCATCTCATCCGCCACGGCATGACTGCAGGCAACCTGCAGGGCCTGTACATCGGCAGCGGCACCGACATCCCTCTGTGCGACGAGGGCCGCGCGCAGCTCAATGAGCTGAAAGAGCGGTTCGAGTATCCGCAGGTGGATACCGTGTTCTCCTCCCCGCTGCTGCGCGCGGTGGAAACAGCCAACATCCTGTTCCCGGATGCAAAGCACACCTTTACCGTGCACGATCTGCGGGAGGCCGGCTTTGGCAAGTTTGAGAACAAGCCGGTCAAGGAGCTGGTGCACGACGAGGACTTTAAAAAGTGGATCACCCCCGGCTCCGGCTATGTGCCCGAAGGCGCAGAGCCTACCGACCAGTTCCACGCCCGCTGCGCCGAAAGCCTGATGAAGCTGTTTGAGTATATGATCCGCATGGATGTGACCGAAGCAGCCTGTGTGACCCATGGCGGCGTGATCATGAGCATGCTCAGCCAGCGCGCCGTGCCCACCCGCCGCCCGGAGCAGTGGATGGCAGACCCCGGCTGCGGCTACACCGTGCAGACCGATGTGCAGCTGTGGATGCGGGACCGTCTGGTGGAAGCCATCGACATCGTGCCCTTTGGCTATGCCGATACCCTGCGCGGTCAGGCTGAGACCGAGGAAAACGAGGCCTTTGAATAAGGATTCGGTTACAGTTTCGGCCCATCCCTTGACAGAAGCGGCGCAATCCTTTATTGTATAAGGGAACGATTATTTTAGGAGGAAGTTCCATGTCCCAGTCCATTTCCCGCCGGTCATTTCTGAAATGTGCCGGCTCCGGTGCGGTCAGCCTTGCGGCAGCGCTGCTCACCGGCGTACCTGCAGCGGCACAGCAGCCGCGTCTTGCAGGCGAACCTGCCCTGCTGGACGGCAAAGCTGCCGTGGAGCTGCTGGGCTATGCCCCTGCGCAGGAAATGGGCAATGTGCTGGTGTACCTCTCGGTGGAGAACCTCTCCGCATCCACCCTGCCGGTGGGCGCAAGCTATCTGCAGAGCCGTGAGGTGTGCACGCTCGGCGACCTGTACAGTATGGGCACCGGCGTTACCGCTGTGTGCGATGGCAAGCCGGTGCGCTGCGGCAGCTTTGCTGCGCCGCTCTACGGCGAGAACGCGGCGGATGCTTCGGTGTTCACCCTGAACCTGACGGCGGGCCGCGGCGCGCTGCTGCACTGCTTCTGCGCAGTGCCGGACAACTGGCAGACGCTGGAGCTGACCTATCACCCGGATTTCGCAGCGGGCCGCAGCGTGACCTTTACGGTCAACCGCAGCACTGACCGCGCCGTGCTGGGCGTGGTGCCCACCTCTCCTGCCGAGGTCGGCAGCGTGGTGGATCTGTAACTCCTTCAGTCTCGCATACGCTCGACAGCTCCCTCGGAGAGGGAGCCTCTGGCGAAAAGGAAAACTTGGCCGTATTGCCAAAGCCTCCCTCCATGAGAAAGACTTCCCCGCCGGGCAGCAGATTCTCCCCGCGCCGGGGAGAAATGTCACCACAGGTGACAAAGAGAGGAACAGATGTCACGCAAGTGACAAAAAGGGGAGCAGTGGCCTCGCGTCCGCGATGACGGAAGGAGTAGTTCCTGAACGTAATAAAAGACCATCTGAGATGCAGTTAAAAATGCCTCAGATGGTCTTTTTTTGTTTTGTCAATTCAGCACATTCTGCCCGGCGGAATCCAATACCGTCAGCTCCTGCCCGGTCACGCTGGAGACCAGCGCAATGTAGCTGCGTCCGGTGCGGATGCTCAGCGGCCTGCCGTCGGCATCGTAAAAGGCAAAGGTGGAGCCTGTGCCCTGCGTCCATGTGATGTGCCACAGCTGGCTGCCGTTCAGCCAGACACCGCCGCCAAGGGACAGGTCGTAGTCCAGCGTGGTGCCGTCGTCCCGCAGGCTGGAAGCGGAGTAAAGGACCAGCAGATTATCGAATTGCGCCTGCGCGCCGGTGTTGGCATCCAGCTGGGCGGTGCCGTCGGCGCGGAGCATCCCGTAGGTGCCGCTGGCCGCATCGTAGGCAAAGCCGGTGGTGCTTTGGGGCGCAAAGTTGATCTGCACCTGTGCGGCATCCCGGGAACCGGGCTCCGGCAGGCGGGGTTCTTTGGCCTGCGGCAGCAGGGCGGGCAGAGCGGAAATGGCAGAGCTGTCCTCGGCAGTGCTGGCCGAGGAGGAAGCGCTGCTGCCGTGGTCGCCCAATGCGCCGGAAAGGTTCAGGCTGCCCCAGCACGGAAGCAACGCCTCCCCGCCGCTGGTATGCACAGCGCGCGCCGCTCCAGACATCATCGCAGGAAAAGGCGTTGCGGCCCACTTCCAGCGCGTCCACGGCCCGCAGGTTATAATAATCCAGATAGTTGCGGGCAAACTGCCCTGCACCCCGCTGGATGGGCAGTACTTCCTGCCCGCTGAGCAGCCGCCAGTAAAGATCCTGCCCAAGGGTCACTGGGCCGACGGTTGGCATGGCCGATACCGAAGGATAAGCCAAGCACAGGCTGGTGGGCTGGCCGCTCTCGGTCAGGGCTTCCAGCACCACCGATGCGCTGCCAATGCCCCACTGTGTGGTGCTGGAAGCGGCGTTGTCGATCACCACGGCGGCGGTGCGTTCGCCGGGATACTGCAGCTCCTGCCCGGTCAGCGGGTCGGTGGGCGCTGCACTGTCCGGGGCAGTGGTGCCGGACAGCGCACACCCGCACAGCAGGGCTGTGCACAGCACCGCCGTGCCAAGGGCCAGATTCCAGATGCGTTTCATGCGGTTCCCTCGTTACTGATAGCTGAAGTTGGACCACTCGTCGTCGTCCACGATGGCAAGATAGGTCTTGCCGCGGTTGAAAAGCATCTGCGCACCGGTCTTGTCGTAGACCAGCAGCGGATGCTCAGGCGAAGCCTTTTCCCAGCGGCCATGCTGTACAGCGCCGCGGCTGAAATAATAGGCATCGCCGCCGGAGATGTAGCTGACCTGCTGCACATCGCCGGAGTCGCCGGAATAGCGCTCGATGGGCGCAAAGCAGACCAGCAGATTGTCAAAGCTCAGCTGCTTTGCATTCAGCTCGTCCACGGTGTTTTCAAATTTGCCGGAGATGCGGCTGTACATCTGCATTTTATAGGTGCGGGACTGCGGATCATAGCGGAAGCTGGTCTTGTAGTGGTCCGAGTGGGTGATGCTGACCGTCCTGCCGGATGCTGCACCCTGCATGGCATTCTCCTCGCCGGTGCGGTAGTCCGCAAAGCGGAAGAAGGTGGCGTCGTAATCGTACTTCAGCCCGATGCCCGCGTTGGAAGCGGCCTGCCGGATCTCCTTGCCGGAGGTGAACTCGGTGTGTTCATAGGCCACATCCCGGCCCCGGCTGTCGCGGTGAGCCACATGCGGATGGGTGGGAGTATTAAAGTAGCTCTTGCCGCCGATGTTCAGGCCGGAATAGTTGTATACGCTGATGAATTTGGTGCAGGCGGCGCTCTCACCGTCGTGGTAGTACAGCGCCTGATAGGGCATCAGCAGCTGCAGGAACTGGTCGCGGCCAGAGCGCAGCGGGCCGATCTCCGGGATGGAGTCGGCATCGTGGAACACCGCGCAGAAGCGGGTGATGCCGCCCTCCACCTTGCACTCGATCAGCAGATCGGCAGAGGAAAGGCCGCGCTGCGGACGGGCGTTCTGACGAGAGGTGTTGGAGATGTTGTTCACCATCACGCCCACGATACGGCCATTGCTGCGCTTGGCCTCACCGGTCAGCGGGTCGGCATCGTAAGCGGGCAGTGCGGCAACACTGGCAGCGGGCTGCTCGGCTGCTGCCAGCGAGGAAGCAGCCATGTCCTCCGAGGATGCAGCAGAAGAAGCTGCGCCGGAAGAACTGATGCCCAGTGTCTGCTGGATCCAGCTGGAAAAATTGCTGCCCAGAATGGCACTGCCGGAAGCACTGCAGCTGGAAAGCGCCAGCGAAGCGGCAGCGGCACCGGTCAGGCGAAGAACAGTACGGCGAGTGATCTTCATAGGAAAAACCTCCTGCAAAAAACGTATCGGCGCGGCCCGGCAGAATGCCAAAGCCGGGAAAAAGTTTGCGGGTGCAGCGCGGCGGGGCGCACACTGCCGGGCAGTAAAACGCAGCGCACTGCAGACGGATTTGATTTGATTGTAACGATTCTTGCCGGGTTTGTAAAGAGGAAGTTATCGGGATGAAGCCCCTTCCGCTGCCGACCCCGGAGCATCTTCGATCTGCTGCGCGGATGAAAAGCGGAAGCCCACACCGATGCAGGAGCTTTTTGCGCCTTTTTGCCCGGGAACCCTTGCATTTTTGCGCAAGTTGTGGTAATATTATTCGGCAGTATGTTCACTGCGGAAATATGCGCTCGTAGCTCAGCCGGTAGAGCATCTGACTTTTAATCAGAGGGCCAGGGATTCGAGTTCCCTCGAGCGCACCAAAATCCCACGAAGAATCGTAAGATTCCTCGTGGGATTTTCCTTTTTCTGGGCTCTGCACACTTTTGCACACTTTTTGCACACCGGCGGGAAAGCCGTGTTTTTCCTTGCATTGTCTGCATTCTGTGCATCGTGAGCTGTTTTTTCCATACTTTTTTCAGGCTGAACAGCAGGCGGGTGAACTCACGCCGCTGCTCGGGGTTCATCTGTCTGGACAACTTTCAGCATCCCTTCGGGGGTGATTTGGATGCCGGTTCCGGCAGATTTTCTTTTACCGGCACAGTAGCCGGATTTGGGGGCAGTCCGGATGTCCTTGTGAATAGAAGTCTGCTTCCAGCTTCTCAGCCAGCTCCAACCGGGGCTTGTCCTGCGTGTGAGCATAGGTGTCCATCAGGACGGTGGCGGTTGCATGACCGGTGTTGCCCTGCACCGACTTGAAGTCACCGCCAGATTGCAGCAGCTGGTAGGTGGCACTGGAGTGGCGCAGACCGTGGAACACGATCTTCTCAAACTCCGGGTGCTCTGCCCGCCAAGTGCGGTACCATTTAGAAAGGGCTTCCGGGGCAACAGGCATACCGTTGGGCAGGCGGAAGAGCTGGCCACAGTTGCGATATCTGCCATCCATGGCAAGCTCGTCCTGACGGAGCTTTTCCAGCCAAGCCAGCAGTTCCTCTTTCAAGGGTTTCGTCAGATAAAGGGTGCGGCTGGATTTCTTGGTTTTCGGCTTCTTCAGCACCAGTGCGGAGCTGCTGCCCTCACGCTGGTCGGGGAAGATGTGGTAGATCTGATTCGGGTCGGTCTTTTCCAGTGCAGCCTTTTCGGTGCGCTGTAAGCTCCTGCCGACCGTGATGGTCCCACGTCCATCCGCTGCATCAAAGTCGATGTCTCCCGGCTGCAAGCCAAGGATCTCTCCGACACGCAGCGAGAGAATCATGCTCAGATGAACAGCAAGGTGGAGCGTAGGGTCGGTCATGGTCTGCAACGCAGCAAGCATGGTCTTTTCGTCCCAGATGGCACGTTCTTCCGAGGTCGATTTCGGGGCTTCTCTCGGAATCGGTGACTTGAGGAGCAGACCCCACTCAACGGCATAGGAAAATGTAGTCTTGAGTATGGCGTGGACTTCCCGGATGGAAGCACCCGTCAGAAACTGCCGCTTCTGCTTGTCGGTGAGCGTTTGCTTGACACCCTGCTTATACAGCCCGCGCGGTGTCCGGCTCAGCGTGGCGTAGAACTGTTCAAGGTCATACGTCTGAACCTTCTGAATCTGCTTCTTGCCGAGATAGGGCACGACAAGATTCTGAATCATGGCTACCGTGTGGGTGTAGGTTTTGGGTGCCCACTTGTGCTTGCTGGACTGGATGGGAAGCCACTTGTACAGCATTTCCGCTACCGTCATTGCATCGGGTATGAGGAACGTACCGTCCAAGAGTTCTTTCTCTACCGAGATCTTGCGGTCTTGCGCTTCCTTCTTGGTTTTGAAACTCTCCCAGCCTTCACAGATCCGGCCAGCATGGTCTTTGTATTTGAACGAACGGAGTAGGAATCTCCGCGCCTGAGAATAGATGCCATAGATGTTCCCTCCCTCAGACCGCTGCAAACCAATCATCGAAGCTCTGCTTGCTTACCCGGATGCTGGTACCAAGGCGGATCACCTTGAAATCTTTCGTGGTGTTGCACAGATTGTACGCAGCACGGTTGGAGATCGCCAACAGTTGGGCAATCTCCTCCACCCGGTAAACGAGCGGGGCGTGTCGGACGGTTTTGCTGGTCTGGTCAGAAGGTTCTACGGCAGGGGTTTCGGACAATTTCATTGTAGGGGATTCGGGCGCGATTTTCAAGTCCTCACGGGTCAGTTTGGCGGAATTTTTGCGGACATTCGTCATAGGCATGTCTCCTTTGCACTTCTCGCCGTACCCGGCTCAGCTCTCGTTGAGCTGCCGCCATCTGGGTCGGTAATATGTAAAAGACTGAAGCTCCTGACCCGAAACTTCAGCCATGCAGAAAAATGCGGAGAACTTGATTTTACGCGCCCTACGCGCCCCAAACCACACAAAAGTACCTTTCTGTGTTGATTTTTCAGGGCGCATGGCTGGGATGCACGCGCCCTTTTGGGGCGCGTCCGGGTTTCTCTCCCGCCCTGAAGGGCGTGTCGCCGCCCTGCATCCGCCCGAAAGGGGCGGACACGCGCCCGGAGAAAACAACGATAACAGGTAAAAACTGCCGATTTGGGGCGCGTGGGGCGGGAGAATTTTACTTTTCGTGTGTTTTATGCCGCAGCAAAAGCGGGGTGGACGCATACGCCCCGGAAGCCGCGGTACTTTCCCTCGATGTGCTTGGAGAAGGTCAGGCCATACTTCCCTGCATTTTTCAGCAGGAACTGGCTGAACTTCTTCTGTGTGGCGGGCGATTCCAGATTATCCTCGCACCACTTGGTGTAGGCACGATAGAGATATGTGGAACGCTCTTCACTGTCAGGACGGAAGCGGACGTAAGCCTGTGCCTGCATGAACTGGCTCAGGTTGTCGCCGTCTTCCATGGCTGCTTCGAGGTTCCGGCGAGAGCGCTCGCTGATGGTGAACTGATAGCGGTTCGCCAGCAGACGGTGCAGCCCCTCCAGCATCCACAGCAGGATGCCGGGACGCTCCTCGGACAACTCTTCGATGAGAAAGGGGTTATCCACCCGGGCAGGGTCACGGTCTTTCACCGTGATGAGGATCTGTCTGCGCCAGAAGCCGTCGCTGTCATCGTGAGCAGCCACAAGGTTGCCATTGCCGAAGCAGATGAAACGAACGTACAGCAGACCTTGGACAGCCTGCTTGTTTTTCCGCTCGATGCACAAACGGTCTTCGGCGGTGACGATAGACTTGATGTTCCGTGTTTCGGGCAAAGCCACCATATTTAGGTCGTCATCGACCATGACAAGCTTGTACTCCAGATTTGCACTGGCAAAGCGGTTCGTTTCGATGCGGAGGATGGATTCGGAGTGAGAGGCTTCCCCGAACAGCTTCTTCAGCAGCAAGCCGATGCGGGACTTACCTTCGCCGCCCTTGCCGGTCATGACCAGCATCTTCTGGGCCTTGGTAGACGGGATCAGAAGATAGCCGAGATATTCCTGCAAGGTCAGAATGTCCTCCGGGATCAGCAGACCGTCCAGAAATTCCAGCCACTTGGTCGGTGCGGGGGCATCGGGCTGGTATTCCACGGGGAGCCGGTTCAGGCAGAGTTCCTTTTCCGGCACAAAGCCCCGTTCGTCCAGAAAGTAGGTTCCGTTCTGGAGATGGATGCGGTCAAGCTGGGGTTTCCATTCAGGGGTATAGGTTTCGATACGGAGTGCGTCCAGAACCTGCTTCTCCTTCTTGGCAAGGTTGTCGAGCACAAAGTCACGGAGGTCGCTGTGGACTTCGTAGAGCAGTGCGTCCTCGTCTACCTCGCCGTTCTGGTCGAACAGCTTCTGTTTCAGGCACATCATGGGGTGTTTCTCAAAAAGGTACTGGCAGTAAGCGGTTTCACGCACTTTGCCCTTGCTGTCTACCCAAGGGCATTCGCATTCTTCCTCTTCTTCCAGTTCGTCCTCATCACGCCAATCTTCGTTCCTCTTTTTCCAGTCGCTCATGCAATTCCTCCCAATACTTCCGTAGCTCGTTTTCGGTCTGCGGGTCCGGGAGTACCGAACAGTCCAGATAATATTCAACGATGTCAAGGTTCTTTATCGCTTCAAGGAAGCAGGGGTGAAGTTCTTCTGTGGGTGACTGCGGTGCGTATCGGACCCGCCAACGCTGCAGACAGCGGTAATAGTCCAGCAGCTGCTGCCGGACGGTGGGCGGTCTGCGGGGAGCAGGCCGCACCTTGCCGTCGGCAAGTGCCATGCCGAAATCGTTCTTCAACTTTTCCACAGCCTTATAGGGAGAAAGTTGAAAAAGTCTGCCGACAAAATCGATCACATCGCCATCTGCCTGACAGGCGAAACAGTGGAAACGGCTGTCCACCTTCATGCTGGGGTGTTTATCCCCGTGAAAGGGACAGCACATCATACCGTTCCGGTTTACGGCGAAGCCGTACAGCTCCGCTGCCTGCCGGGTCGAGATGGCGTTCTTTACGTCCGAAAAGACAGAGGTGCTACCCTCCGTCCCAATGGGCGGGGTACAGGCGAAAGGACGAAGCCCGGTGAGGGGCGTGGGTGAGGTTGGGTTTATTCACACATCGATCCGTCAGAGTGTTGTTCATTTGACCTCCTGCTGCGGTACGGCGTGGTTGCGCTCTTCCTTGCGGAAGAAGGCTTCCACGTTCTGTTGTGCGGTGCGGAGTTCACGCAGTTCGATCTGCGCTTTCTTGTAGCGGGTATAGAACCCGTTTTTCTCCGAGGAAAGGGTCTGATATTCGGCATCCAGCTTTTTGAGGTCCGGCAGTGTCCTGAGCCCGTTGGCCTTGAAATAGGCGCAAGCGGCCTCGTACACAGCAAACTCTGCACGGTGCTGCTCCTTGAACTTGGCGGGATTCCGCACAGTCTGGAGCTTCTGTGCAAGAGGCTTGTACTGCCGATAGACCACAAGATGCCCGCGCAGCTCCTTGAGGGAGACCATGCGGGCATCCATGTCTTTGACCACCGCCAGTGCATCGTCGTGCTGGGTTTGCAGTTCGGCAATGCGCTGGTGCAGGGCATCTTCGCTGAGCAGCTTCTTCTCCTGCAGGAGACACAAGGTTTGCGACCAGCGTTTGAGGTTGAACTTTTTCGCCCAACGCTCATAGCCGATGCCCTTACCTGCGGCAACTTTCGCCTGAATGTCAACCAGTTTCCTGATCTTATCCGGCTTCTGTTCGCTGGCGGGCTGGATGGTGACGGCAAGCTGGATGTTCTGGGAGAGGGCGGTCAGCATCTGCTCCTTTTCCAGCTTCTTGCTCAGTTTCTTGGCGGTGATGAACTTTGTTCGGCCGGGCGGGCAGTAGCTCAACCGGCCTCGGCTCTCCTTCACGGCGATGCCGTGTTCCTGCATGAGCAATGCAGAAAATTCCTCGAAGGTGGTGGTCTTGTTCAGCACAGCGTAGATCTGCTTTCGCAGCTTGTCCAGTTCGGTCTGGTAGACGGTCTGGGTGGGCTGCTGCCCTTCGGCGGCAAGTTTGGCGTTGGCATGGTCGAGGCGGCGTTGTCCGCGCCGCTGCGCCCAATACTCGCGCTCCGAAACATGGTCGCCTTGGGCTTCCAGCAAATTGATCTGGTTCAGGTCGGCTTGCTCGCACATCTCCATGACAGCGACACGAAGGTGCCGGAGCATGGCAGAGGTGCAGCGGTGCTTCTTGCCCGCTTCCCAGTCGCACGGCTTGTCCATGAAGGGCTGCCGTTCCACGGTGCGGACACGCAAGCTGCCGATGACGATGTGGACGTGGATATTCCCCGCACTGTTGTGACCGTCCGGGTGGGTGCAGACGATGGCGGGATGACCGGGGAAGTTGTCCTTGCAGAACTGCAAGCCAAGGGCTTGCGCCCGCTCCATGGTCAGGCCGTTCTCTACTGCGTCCTTCGGGTCGAAGCTGATGATATAATGGTGGGTCTTCACGTCCTCCCGTCTGCCGTTCTTGCCGTACTTGCGATTGGCAATCAGGCAGGCCATAGCAAACGAAGATTCGCCGCACTCAAGGGTGTCGAGCAGGTACGAATCCCGTAGCTTGGGTCTGCCCTTCTCATCCAGAATGGGCAGACCGGTGTACTCGTTGTGCTGAAAGGTGAGATAGCTTTCGGCGGCGGCATAGTTAGAGTTTTTCGAGGTCAAATGCTTGATGGTTGCCATACAGTTCACCAACCGTTTCTTCGGCTTTCAGCCGAAAGTTCGTGAGTGCGGACAGTTCCTCCAGAATTTGCGCCCGGAGCTGCTCGGTGTCTTTGCCGCCGGAGTTGAAGTGCCGTGCAAGCTGGTTGAGGTTGCTGCCTACCTTGCTGCACTGGGCAGACAAGGCGGCAAGCGCCGCCAGTGCATCCTCGCCGCCCTGCGCCACCACAACGGTGTGCTTGACGTTCACGCCGTACAGGACGCGGCGGACGAGTTCGGATTGGGTGAGGTGGAGTTCTTTGCAGGCGTATGCGATCCGCAGTTTTTCTTCTGCGGTCACTCGGACTTTGATGATGTGTGTCTTTCGTTTTCGCGGCGTGTCATTGCGGTTCTCTCGTGCGTGTACGTTCGGACTTTTCATTTCAGTCATATTCGACCTCCTGTGAAAATGATAAATGCCCGCTCCGGGATGGAGAGGGCTATGTAAAACGACACGCCGCTTTCGCACCAACGGTGCGAAGCTGGAGCAGGGTTTGGGGAAGGCACTCCCCAACAAGGATGACTGAGTGGACAGCAATTTTTCAAGCATTGAAAATTTGTGGCCACAGGTCGATACTTGCTTTCGCCCTTTCCGTGCAACACTGAAAATTTCAGAAGTCGAACCGCAATGCACGTTGAAAATTTTGCAGAGCAAAACGTGTGAAAAGGCAAAGCCCCTGCTCATGGTCACCGTTCACACCGAACGCAGTTCCTGCCCCTGTTTTGCAGCGGCGTTGTCCGGCTCGCCCACAGAAAGTGTGAGGTCATGGCGCAGTATCTCGTTCAGACGGCTTATGAAGAATTCAAGGTACAGTATGAAGAAAGCTGGACGCAGTGCGGACACTACAACCTGCTTCTTTCAAGCACAAGAATAACACTTTACAGTTGTGTAGTCAACAACTAAAAACAAATTTTGGAAGATTGAAACAACTACATAAAGATTTTACTTTGTGAAAAAGAAAAATACCGCCCACGCAGCGCAGCGATGAATTTTGTCGGGTGAATCGGCGGCAAAATAGATCGGATGTGTTGCGGGCGGTGAAAAATCTTCATGGGGAATAAATCCTCGCCGCTCTGTACTTTTCTACAAAATTGGTGGGATTTGCGATAAAAGGTATCATGAATTGTGGAGCGCGTCAAGATGGTTTTGCAAGTTTTATTGCAGTAAAGCGGTGATAGTAGGACTTATCATCTAAAACTGTGTGGAAATCAGCAGTTCTGCGTTTGATACCATTCATTGAAATAGCGGTTGCTTTCCTCTTCATCGTGAACCCATTTTTTTGACGATTTGAAGGCATTAAACGGAGGACTGTATCCTCTCAGCGGCGTGATTTCCTGCACATCTTTGACATTCCGATGCTGGATGATTTCAAATTCACTGCGCTCAGGAAGATACGCAATTACCTTGTCGGCATGGATCGTTCCCTGATACACATGGCAGGGGCAGCGATAAAAGAGTTCGTTGCGGTGCGCAAACCATTCAGCAACATCGTAAGAGAGTGACCATGAAATAGAAAGCGGTGCACGCTCAATGTTGCCGATGCCGCCACGATATATGGTGAATGTGTCGAGATTTCTTACGCTCTCCGGCAGAGCATCGCGCCAGTTGTCAGGGCGAATGATCTTGGCTCGGCGGACGTACTTCCGAATGATGGGAGAATGATCGCCATGACTGTAATAATGTTGTAAGGCGTACCGACATTTGATTTCAAGAGGCATCAGATGCTCGCATTTGTACAGAAGGTCTTCCATCATCCTTGCATCGTAGAAGGAATATTTTTCAAAGGCTTGCCAATCTTGGTCATGGGCGGCTTGAACCGCTTCTTTGAATCTGGCGTTGAGAAACAAGTTGTCTCGATAACTCATACTTCGGGTCGCCTCCTTGTCATGGCTTATTGAAAGGTTCGCAGTTCCTGTCCCATAAAAAAGAACCGCCCTGCAAGACAAGCGAAAAATTTTGTCGGGTGAATCGGCGGCAAAATAAATCGGGTGTGTTGCGGGGCGGTAAAAATCTTCATGGGGAATAAATCCACACCGTTCTGTACTTTTCTACAAATTTGGTGGGATTTGCGATAGAGGGTATCATGGATTGTTGGGGGCGTCAAGATGGTTTTGCAAAATTTATTGCGGTAAAGCGGTGATAGTAGGACTTATATGATTAGTTGCGGGCATTCTTCACAAAATTCATTTTTACTATTGCACGATATGACGATTTTTTGAAGGTTGACTTGAAAGAGTATTTGAAATCTGCTATACTAACCTCGAAATTAGGATGGTGATCACCTCTTGTGGTGAGCTTGACCTGTTTGCAAATGCTGGGAGAAGTGTTTGTGGACGGGTCTATTTTTTTGGAGGAATGCAAAATGCGGATTTGCCGGATTTTGACCAACAATGCGCTTGTTGTTCTGGATGAAAAGGGTAAAGAGCAAATTGTTTGTGGCAAAGGGATTGGCTATAAAAAAACGTCCTGGCGATAATGTAGATGATAAATTGGTGGAAACTGTCTACGTCAAAGAAGGTGATCAGAGCTTTGAACAAATCAGACGAACATTGGAAGCATTACCGGAAGAGTATCTTCTTGCTGGCGCAGCATATCGTGGAAGCAGCTAATGTCAGTCTGAATATGAAGCTCAATCCGGTTATGGCGGTATCTTTGGCAGACCATCTCTTTTATGCCATCCAGCGTTTCCGGAAGGAACTCCAATTGCAAATAGCCTTACATGGGAAATCAAGCGTTTTTATCAGAAAGAATATGAAGTCGGCCTGATGGCGCTGGACATGGTGGAAAGCCAATTCAAGGTGCGCCTGCCAGAGAGTGAAGCCGCCTTTATCGCTATGCATATTGCCAATGGTGAAACAGATGATTCCACAATGGAAGAAACTTTTGCCATTACAAAAATCATTGAGGATATATGTAATATCGTACGTGTGTACTTCCGTATTGAGATGGATGCAGACTCCAGCTACTATTATCGGGTTTATCACACATCTAAAATACTTTTGCGCGCCGAGTGCTCAGACAAGAGCAATACGAGGATAATTCCAGCACAGACTTAGCCGAAATCATTTTCGCAAAGTATGAGGAAGCCTATCGCTGCGCTTGTAAAATTGGTGACTATCTATCTCGCAAATACCACTATCAGACTGCTGGAAGAAGAACGAATGTATCTGACAATCCACATCCGGCTGGTGGTCAATAAAGGCTCCAAAATGCCGCTCGAAAAAACACCTGAGAAAGGAGGACAGAACAGTTGAGGTGTCGTGCAGCTTTTGCGCATAGAACGATAAACACATAACCCATTTTGGAACGGTAAGGATGGTTACATTAAGTTGGCATTGACCTTCAATTTCAAATACAACTTAATTGGAGGAACGATACAAAATGGGTAAATACAAAGAACTGGCAGCAGATATCGTTGCCCATGTTGGTGGCAAGGAAAATGTGACGGGTCTGCGACACTGTTTTACACGACTGAGGTTCAATCTGGCAGATGATAAAAAGGCAGATACCGCCTACCTGAAAAATCGGGACGGCGTAATATCGGTCGTTAATTCTGGTGGAGAATACATGGTCGTTATCGGTGAGCACGTTCACGATGTCTATCTGGATGTGTGTGAAGTACTTGGCGTGGATGCCGGAGACAGTGGTCAAGTTAAAAATTCGGATGCATCCGCTGCTCAGAAGAAAAATCCGCTGATGCAGGTAGTCAACATCGTTATGGCGGCTATGGCTCCACTGATGAATTTGATGTGCGCTGCGGGCATTATCAAAGGCATTTTGTCGATTGCCGTTCTATGCGGGTTGCCATCAGATAGCGGTTATTATCAGCTGTTCAACGCTATTGGTGATGCGATTTTCTATTTTATGCCGATGTTGCTGGGCATGAATCTGGCTAAGAAGTTTGCAATCGATCCAGTCTTTGGATTTTTGGTAGGAGCAGCAATGCTGTATCCTACAATTCAAGGTGTAGACCTGAACCTTTTTGGCATGACGGTCAATGCCACATACACCTCTACATTCCTGCCGGTCGTTTTTACAATGGCAATTGCGATTCCTCTTTATAAATGGCTGGAAAAACGTGTATCCAAATTAGTTAAGTCCTTTATGGTTCCTGCTATTGCTTTAGCCGTGGCTGTGCCGCTGGGATTTTTCTTTAGTCGGACCTGCGGCAAACATGGTCGGCAATGCTCTGAATGTCGTTCTTACGGTGATTTTTGGACACAGTCCGTTGGTGGCATTCATTATCTTTGGTGGATTGTATCAGGTTTTCGTTCTGTTTGGTATTCATGGCGCAATTCTGCATGGTTCCGTTTATGGAGTTGTTACAGGGTCATCCTGTCAGAATGCTGGTATGCACTCTTATTCCATGCTTTGCCCAGACAGGTGTTGTACTTGCTGTCTGCCTTAAGACCAAAGACAAGAAGCTCAAAGATATCGCGCTGCCTGCTTTCTTCTCCGGTATTTTTGGTGTGACGGAACCCGCTATCTATGGCGTGACCCTCCCGCGCATTAAAATGTTCGTCATTGCCTGTATTGGTGCAGCAGCAGGCTCTGCGGTTGGTGCAATCACTGGCCTGACTCTGTATAGCTATGCGGGCATGGGTGTTATTGGCTTGCTGGGAATGATTAATCCTAATGGTGCAACGAATTTTGTGGGCATTATTTTGATGGTAGCCGTTGCCTTTGGTTTCAGTTTTGTGATGGCTTGATTTACTTATAAAGATGAGGATGGCACCAGTGAAAATATTCTGACAGAACAAGGGGAAAAGAATCAAAAAAAGAGTGCCCCTCGAACTGAAAAGTCCGCAATGGCTCTTCAGAAAGTGGAAATTGCAGCTCCCCTGTCTGGCACCGTTAAGCCGCTGGGTGAATGTAGTGATGAGGCATTCTCCACCGAGGTGCTGGGCAAAGGCGTGGTCATCCTGCCGGAAAACGGTATTGTGATGGCTCCTTTTGACGGTGTGTAGAAAATCTGCTTTTTCTACCCGTCATGACTATTGTCCCTGACCGATAAAACAGGCTGCAATGTGCTCATTCATATCGGGATGAATACCGTAAGATTGGACGGTGAAGGATTCAAGGCCTTTGTCAAACAGGGTGATACTGTTAAAAAAAAGGTGATAAGTTGCTGGAAGTAGATATCAATTCCATTCATGAAAAAGGATATTCTCTGGAAACGCCTGTTCTTGTAACCAACGCCGATGATTATGCAGATGTGATAGAGATGGCTTCCGGTTCAGTAAAGGCCGGTGCTCCACTGCTTACTGCATTAAAATAAAGGGGGATACAGACGTGAGCACATTTCCAAAGGGATTTTTTTGGGGTGGCGCAACTGCTGCTAACCAGTATGAGGGTGGCTGGGATGCTGATGGCCGTGGTCCGGTTATGACGGATGTTACTACGGCAGGTACAGCAAAAACACCACGTTTGATAACCTATCAGCTTCCCAATGGTGATATTAAGGCTTGTCCACAGATGGCGATACGTCCGATTGGAGCAAAGCCAGTGGTGGCAGATGGATACTATTATCCCAATCAGCAAGCTGTGGATTTTTACCACCGCTATAAAGAAGATATTGCTTTATTGGCAGAGATGGGCTATACGATGTTCCGTATGTCCATCAGCTGGAGCCGTATTTATCCCAAAGGAACCGAGAAGAAACCCAATCAGGCAGGTTTGGAGTTCTACCATAAAGTTTTTGCTGAACTGAAAAAATACAATATCGAGCC
>ENA-OQEL01000249-OQEL01000249.1-human-gut-metagenome-genome-assembly--contig:-NODE-249-length-20934-cov-2.989955_pt1 | contig 20934 bp, 21 predicted proteins | sample MGYA00242796_ERZ504637 | MGnify/ENA primary metagenome ERZ504637 (study PRJEB26092, sample SAMD00036306) | human gut metagenome | host: Homo sapiens | study: EMG produced TPA metagenomics assembly of... | reverse complement strand
ATTCTGTCCGCTGTCCGGATCATAGATTACCGCCTCTCTCCATAGAAAGCTTGTAGAGATAATTGAACTTCCACCATCCTTCGTTGTAGAAAAGTACAAGAAGAACTGCCACCGCAACTACCGCAACAATGATCACCAGTTCCCGGTTGGTCGGCTTACGGAATTTAAAATCCAGGATAAACAGAAGTCCTACCGTCAGCATTGCAATATGAAGGAGCACCACAAACCATTTATACTCCGGAAAAAGCAGGGATACCACAAACAGAAGCGGCAGGACCACAGACATGGATGTGATGGGAAGGCCCTGATAATATTTTCGGTTTTCGGAGGTTTCATCTGGCGTTTTTCCTCCATGACGTTGAAATACGCCAGACGGATCAGGCCTGCCAGACCATAAAATAAAAGAATAGCTATTCCGTAAACATGACACATTCCAAGCTTAAATCCCAGCACAATGGGAAGGATTCCGAAACAGACGATATCTGCAAGGGAATCAATCTGGATCCCGAAGCATTTCTCTTCCTCCGTTCTGTTTTTCTTGGTCCTTGCGATCTTTCCGTCAAACATATCGCACAGTCCGGAAAATGCAAGACAGCACACCGCTGCTGAAATATGGTCCGTCACAGCACAGAAGATTCCGATCATGGAAGAAACTACGCTTATGTAAGTCATTATTACCGTGTAATCATAAAATCCTATCATTTGCACACCTCTTTTTCTTTTTCATGTCAGGCTATATTCACAGTCCCGCAGGGGACTTACCTGATCTGGGTCAAGCAGATCTCCGCGATCTGCATTCGATTAAATCTTTTCAGGATTCCTTTTTCCGATAGTGAGCTGAGCCACCGCAGTAAACACCGCACTGATCAGCAGCTCTCCGTAATATCCCAGTCCTCTGCTAAGTACCATTCCAGGAAGCAGCAGGCCACCGAATACCGGACTGAAAATGGTAAGAAACAAAGTCTCACTGATTCCCATTCCTCCCGGAAGCGGCAGCATGTCAACCGATACGGAAATGACCGCCTGCAGCAGCACAATGGTGATAAAGGAAATGCCTGATAAATGGAAGGCGCGGTATACAAACCATGTTGCTGCAAATAAAGCAAACCTCTGTGCAAAGGTAATCGCAAGGACATTGACCAGCACCATTTTGTGGGTGCCAAGATACGCTGCCGTATTCTGGTAGACTTCCATGGAAGCTTCCAGTTTTTTCAGGCGGCTTTCTTTTCGTTTCATCAAATGCAGTTTTTCCACGATTTTCAGTCCCAAAACCAGAATTGTCCGCGCAAGCGCCGGATGAAAAACCAGAATAAGCATGGCTGTGACACAGAAGACATTCAGACCGATTCCCAGATAGAAAACCGGAAGGATTTCCGTCAGATACCGGTGCAGGAAGCCCTGTCCGAACAGAACAAGCCCAAGTCCCACCACGACCAGCACCGCTTTGTAGGTGATCGTGACGATCATCAGAATCACCGTTGATACCGGAAGAGATATTTTCTCCTTTTTCATATAGTAAAGCTGCATCGGCTGGCCGCCGCTTGCGGACGGTGTGATACAGCTGAAAAAGAATCCGACGGAAGAAAACAGAAAACATGTCCGCTTCTTCACCGGAATCTGGAAGGAATGCATCATGTACCAGATGATGATCGATTCTCCCCAGATAAAAAACACGACACAGAACAGTCCCGGCAGCAGCCACCGCACATCTGCCCGCCGCATTGCTTCCATCATTGCGCCAAGGTCTTCGCCGTGGAAAACACCGTATATCGTCAACGCAAAAATCACAACGAGAAAAACGGTATTCACGATCATTTTTTTCCTTACTCTGCACGGCGTTTCCACCTCCTTCGTTCCAATATCATGCCATACCATGCACCAAGATGCGTGCGTCCCGCGATCTGCCACGTCACTTCTGCCAGAAGCGCTCCGCCAATCACATCTGCAATCACATGCTGCTTTGTTGTCAGCGTAGAGACAAACACGGCAAGTGCCGCCCAGAAAGAGAACCGCTGATACCAGCGCGGAATCTCCCGTCTGCTGCGGACTGCGATATAGCAGAACCAGCTGTTCAGGCAGTGAATCGATGGGAACAAATTGTCCGCCGCATCCATCTGGTAGAGCAACGCAAGCATCTGATTCCAGAATCCCTGTTCCGGGATCGACGGCCTTACGTTCGTTGTCGGCAGCAGCAGATAAAATGCCATACAGACAAGCCGCGCCAGAACATCTGCTGCAAAGAACCGCCAGACAAATTCTTTCTCTCTGCTTGCGGCAATCAGATAATTTACAATCCAGACCAGATAACAGCCAAAATAAATCACGATCGTCCACGGGATCACCGGGATCTGCTGGTCCAGCACCGTTTCTATATTGTAATGTTTCCACGAACTGGTAAACGGCCGCGTTCCAAAATAAGCGATAAAATTCGCTGTCAGCGTCAGAATTAGCGGCAGGATACCATAGTATGGAAACTTTCTTCTCTCGTCTCTCTTCAAAATCCGTCCTCCCTTGTCTCAAACACGTATCAGTATACGCAAAAACATTCCCTGACACAACCCAGTTCCGCTCGTTTTCAGAAACCTTAATAAAATCTTCTGTTTTTCGGCAGGGAAAAAGAAAGATTTAGAAGATTCGCTGGACAAAAAGCGACCATATAGGGCTTCGCGGGTGTTCCTATATGGTCGTTTTCTTTCAGCATCGTATTTTTGTCATAAACGAATTTTTTATTCAATCATCATGGCATCGCCGAAGGAGAAAAAGCGGTATTTTTTCTCTCACAGCCTCTTCATAAGCTGCCATAATATGCTCTTTTCCAGCCAGTGCTGATACCAGCATCACCAGTGTGGACTCCGGCAGATGGAAATTGGTGATCAGTCCGTCGATCATCTTGAAGCGGTAACCCGGATAGATAAAGATCTCGGTCCAGCCGCTTCCGGCTTTTAAAATGCCGTCCTCGCCGGTTGCCGACTCCAGAGTACGGCAGCTCGTTGTTCCAACTGCGATCACACGGCCGCCTGCTGCTTTCGTATCGTTGATCAGTTTTGCCTGATCTTCTTCTACCACATAGAACTCAGAGTGCATGTGATGCTGGGTGACATCCTCCACTTTCACCGGACGGAAGGTGCCAAGGCCGACATGCAGGGTAACGTGTGCAATTTTCACACCGGCATCCTGCACCTGCTGCAAAAGCTCTTTCGTAAAATGCAGTCCGGCGGTCGGAGCTGCTGCGGAGCCTTCGTGTTTTGCGTATACCGTCTGATAACGGTTCTTGTCCTGCAGTTTATGTGTGATATATGGCGGCAGCGGCATTTCACCAAGCTGATCCAGAATTTCTTCAAAAATGCCTTCATAGTGAAACTTGATCAGGCGGTTTCCTTCATCCACGATATCGACTACTTCGCCTGTCAGAATTCCGTCTCCAAAGGAGATTACGGTTCCGACCTTGCATTTTTTGCCCGGTTTTACCAGCGTTTCCCAGATGTCGTTTTCTTTTCTCTTTAAAAGAAGAATCTCAATTGCCGCATCCGTTCCGACTTTGGAACCATAAAGACGCGCCGGAATTACCTTCGTATCATTGATGACCAGACAGTCGCCTGGTTTCAGATACTGCAGAATATCACGGAAATGACCATGCTTATATTCACCTGTCGTTTTATCCAGATGCATCAGGCGGGAAGCGCTGCGGTCTTCCAGCGGATCCTGTGCAATCAGTTCTTTTGGCAGATCATAATAAAAATCTGATGTTTTCATTTGTTTCCTCCATTCTATGGCAGCCGGCATGATTCGCCGGATTTGCTCTGTTCATTCAACTTTTTTTGCCCAACGGATTCATTATAGCATTTTCCGTACTTTCTGACAAGAATTCTCTCGAATCCCAATCATCTCCTGTGTGGTCTACTCTGATCACTGCCCGGCTTCCTACACCATCCCGGCTTCGATTTTCGTCACAATGATTTTTTCTCAATCCGCTCTTTAACTTGGGCACATGAGAAATAATTTCCGACCAGACAGATTTCCATCCGCCAGACCCTTCCAGTGCTTTCACCGCCTGATTCAGGGACTCTTCATCGAGAGAACCAAAACCTTCGTCCACAAACATGGAATCTAACCGGATTCCTCCTGCATACGACTGAATTTCATCTGACAGGCCAAGTGCCAGCGAAAGCGATGCCTGAAACGATTCGCCGCCGGAGAGCGTGCGGACACTCCGCTCCGTTCCGTTATAATGGTCAATCACATTCAGTTCCAATCCGGCTTTTTCTTTCTTATTCGTGCCGTCTTCCTGCCGTTTCAGCTCATACTGTCCCTGACTCATCGTCAGGAAACGCACATTGGCTTTTCGCAGAATCCGGTCAAAATACGCCATCTGCACATACGTTTCCAGTTCAATCTTTTGCTTTCCGCTCACATTTCCACATGCGGTATCCGCAAGCGCATTGACCCATTTGTACTCTTCTTCCACGGTCTGCATCTGACTTTGCTGATTCCGAATGGCATCATATGTGTTCTGATTCGTATTTGCCGCGTGATACTGCTCGTTATAACGCTGATCCAGAACCTGTTTCTGTTCGGAAAGTCCCCTTAAATCTTCCTGTAATTCTATTTCTGACGGGAGTGGCTGTTCCTGTGAATCCGCTGTTTCTAACGCCTGAATCGCCGTAAGCGCCGCCTGTACTTCCGTCAGTTTTTTCTGTATGGCATCCAGTTCCTCTTTTGCTGTTTTCTGTGCTTCCTCCAGCCGTTCTTTCTGTGCTTCCCAGGCTGCAATATGTTCCAGAAGTTCTGTTTCTTCTTTTCCCGCAAGCTGCGCCTCTTTTTCCCGGATCTTTTCCAGCAGTGCTTTTCTTTCAGCCTTTTGTTCCGTTTCCCGCAGCTCTTTTTTCGCGAATTTCCTGTTCTCTTTGCTCCGTTTTCTGTGTTTCTTCCTGGATTTCCTGTCGGATCTTTTTCCAGTTCCTCCTGTTCTGCAAGAATACACTGTTTCTGTTCTGTCAGTTCTTTTCGCTTTTGTTTCAGCCAGTGCTGTTCCCATACAGACCGAATCCACAGTTCTCTTTCCGCATCTGCAAGTTTTTCTGCGATTTCCGATCCCGTAAATTCATTTATCTGTTTTTTTCACCGTTTCTGCACTTACCAGATCCTTCAGCTGCTCCTTCCCATCTCCAGGCCTGCCTTCGGATTTCGCTCCTGTTTTCTGCTGATCCTGTTCTGCCCAGATCGCTCTCTGCTCTTCCAGATTTTCCAGCAGTTTCTCTTCTTGTTCCTTCCATCTCTTCCGATCGCTTTGCAGTACTTCAAGACGGCTCCGCACCTTCTGCAGCCGCTCATGATCCTCTTTCCGCTCAGCTTCCGCTTTTTTCTGCCGTGCGATACATTCTGCACGGCGGCTCACCTTTGCCCGCGTGGCAGCAATCTCTCCCTCACACTGTTTCTGTCTGTTTTTCCGGAAGGAAATCACCTGGGCAATCTGATCAGCCAGGGAGTTTCTGTCCTCGCTCTCCCCCGGACCCTTTCTTTGCGCAGGATTCTTTTTCTCCATAAAAGCAGTCGTTTTTTGCGCCTCCGCAATTTCTTTTTCCAACTGTTCTTCCAGTGCTCTTTTGGTTCCTTCTGCCCGGCCAAGCTGTGTCTGTTCCGCTGCAATGGTCTTTTTTATGCTTTCCAGTCTTTTCTGCCGTTCTGTCTGTCTTTTTTCCAGTTCCGCATATTCCATCTGACGTACTTTCTGTGTTTCTTCTTCCTTCCGAAGCCGCTCTGCCTTCTCGACCGCTTCCTGTTGAAATAAAACATCCGGCATCTGTGAAAGTCGCTTCTGTTCGTGTTCTTTCTGACTCTCGGGCAGTTCTCTTAACAGCCATTCCGTTAGCTGTGCACGTTTTTCCTTTACCTGTCTGCGGCAGCTGCCCGCAGCCTCGCTTTGTCCCGCAGCCGCTTCCTCCTGCATCCGAAGTTCTTCTTTCTTGTGATCCAGCGTTTCTTTATCTGGCGTATGTTCTGCTCGTCTGGCAGGCTGCGGATGATGAATAGCGCCGCAGACCGGGCATGGTTCTCCCTCTGTCAGTTTTTCTGCCAGAATTCCCGCCTGTGCATCCAGAAATAAAGATTCCATCGCCTGATATGTTTCCCGTAAAGCATCTCTCTTTTTGATTTCACACTGGTATGCACTTTGCTTTTCTTCCAGTTCTTTGCGTCCCTGCTCCCAGCTTTCCAGCAGATTTTCCAGCGTTTCCAGCTTCTGGTGGTATTTTTCCTGCAGCAGCGCGGCTCCGTCCCTTTCGGCCAGATGTTCTGCCGTTGTCGCGATATCCGCCTGTAAGTTCTCTTCTTCCTTTCGCAGTTGTGTCACCTGCGCGGCAATCTGCGTCCTTTCAGCCGTCGTTCTCTCCAGCTGTTTTTTCGTTTCTTCTAAAGTGTGGATTTTCTGTTCCAGATTTTTCTTTTCATCCAGCAGTTTTTCGCAGACCTGATCCTGCCCGGCCAGCCTTTCTGCCTCTTCGGCTGCCCTGGCCGCTGTCTCCTCTGTTTCTTTTATTTTTTTACAAAGAACGCTTTCTTCTTCTTTGTTTGCACCACCAAAGATAGCACTGAGTGGATTAGATACAGCACTAGATTTTGGTTCTGGAACATAAATATCTAAAATACGTTCTTGAGCCATTTCCTTAGCTTTATCTTGTACTTGTTCTAATTTTTCTTGTTTTAACATGCGTACAGCAGATTCAGCTAAATCTCTAACCATGGATTCTACATCTCTACCTACATAACCTACTTCAGTAAATTTAGTAGCTTCAACTTTTACAAAAGGTGCTTTTACAAGTTTTGCTAAACGTCTTGCAATTTCTGTTTTACCAACACCAGTAGAACCAATCATCAAGATATTTTTAGGAATAATTTCATCTCTCATATCTTCTGGGAGATGACGGCTACGCCATCTATTGCGAAGTGCAATAGCTACAGAACGTTTTGCTTGTGATTGTCCTACAATATATTTATCTAATTCTTCACAACTTGACGAGGAATTTGTTCATTCAATTTCATGAATTTATTCTCCTTTATTTATCTAATTCTTCCACTATAATATTGTGATTTGTATATACACAAATATCAGCAGCAATAGTAAGTGCTTCTTTAGCAATTTCAGCTGCAGTCAAATTAGAATGTTTAGCTAATGCACGACCTGCTGAAAGTGCATAAAATCCGCCAGAACCAATAGCTGCAACATTACCATCTGGTTCAATTACTTCACCATTACCAGAAAGTAGTAAACTATTGTATTTTCATCAGCAACGAGTAATAATGCTTCTAATTTGCGAAGAACTCTATCTGTACGCCAATCTTTAGCAAGTTCTACCGCTGCACGAGTTAAATTACCATGATATTCAATTAATTTAGATTCAAATTTTTCAAATAAAGTAAAAGCATCGGCAACAGAACCTGCAAAGCCAGCTAAAACTTTACCATTATATAAACGACGTACTTTACGGGCATTTGCTTTCATAATAGCAGCTTGTCCAAAAGTAACTTGTCCATCACCAGCTATAGCAGTTTTTCCATCTTTTTTTACTGCTATGATAGTGGTTGCTTTAAAATTTTCCATATAAAACATCTCCATTTATAGGCTATATTCATATTATCAGTTTTACTTAGATAATTTCAATACATCTATTTTAAATTTTGCTAAAAATTCTAAGGCACGTTCTGCAATTTTTTGTTTTTTCAACTTTTTATCACGAATGCGTTCTTCTAAAGGTGGCATCAAACCAAAATTAGCATTCATAGGCTGAAAATGTTTTACTACAGCAGAAGTAATATATTTGCACATAGAGCCATGAGCTGTTTGTTCTGGGAAAATCACTGGATTTTCTCCTTTAGCTAAATATGCTGCATTAACACCTGCCACAAGACCAGAAGCTGCGGATTCTATATATCCTTCAACGCCTGTCATCTGACCTGCAAATAATAAATCATCTCTATCTTTGTATTGCAAAGTTGGTCGCAATAATTCAGGAGAATTAATAAATGTGTTTCTATGCATCACACCATAACGCACAAATTCAGCATTTTCAAGTCCTGGTATTAAACCAAATACGCGTTTTTGTTCTGGCCATTTCAAATGAGTTTGAAAACCTACTATATTATATAGGCTATCTGCTGCATTATCTTGACGAAGTTGCACTACAGCATATGGTCTTTTTCCTGTTTTAGGATCTTCTAAACCTACAGGTTTTAATGGTCCATATAGTAAAGTATCTATGCCACGACGAGCCATTTCTTCAACAGGCATACAACCTTCAAAAAACTTAGCTTTTTCAAATTCCTTAATTGGTGCAAGTTCTGCTGTTGTCAATTCTTGCCAAAATTTTTCATATTCTTCTTTATCCATAGGACAATTAATATAATCAGCTGTTCCTTTACCATAGCGAGAAGCGCGATATGCTTTACTCATATCAATAGACTCTTTGCTGATTAATGGTGCCGCAGCATCATAAAAGTAAAAATAATCCTGACCTGTCAATTCACCAATGGATTTTGCTAATACTTCTGAAGTCAATGGACCACTGGCAATAATTGTAATAGCATCATCTTCTTGAGGTATTGTTTCTATCTCTTTATTTATCACAGTAACATTAGGATGATTTTTTACTTTATCTGTAATATATTGACTAAATCCTTCTCTATCTACAGCTAAAGCTCCACCAGCTGGTACACGATTTATATCGGCAGACTCCATGATGATAGAATTTAGCTGTCGCATTTCTTCTTTTAATAAGCCTACAGCATTTTCAAGTCCTGCACCACGCAAAGAATTGCTACATACTAATTCAGCGAATTTTTCTGTCTTATGTGCAGGAGTAGATTTTTCTGGTCGCATTTCATATAAATCTACTTTTATGCCTCTTTGAGCCACTTGCCATGCAGCTTCACTGCCAGCCATACCAGCTCCTACGATAATAACTTTTTTCACGCAAAATCTCCTTTCCTATTTCTCTTTATGCTTCGTTTTCTTCTTTATGCTCTTTATTTTCATTTTCTTCTTTTGCTTGTGCTTCTTTTTGTGCTAGTTCCGCTAATTTCTTAGCAGTCTGCTGTTGAATTTTTTCTTTTAATTTATTAATTTCCTTATTTATAGGAGTATCTTCTTTTCTTGTAGCACAATCATCATTACTGCAATATAAAATAGTTCTTCCATTTTTGAAACGATGTCTAAATAAGAATGAACCACAAGTCTTGCAATTGCTTGTAAGTGGCATATCCCATGATACATAATCGCACTGTGGATAATTTTCACAACCATAAAATACTACACCACGACGTGTACGACGTTCAATGATTTTGCCACCACATTTAGGGCATTTAACACCCGTATCTTTTAAATAGGTTTTGTATTTCTACATTCTGGAAACCTGGACATGCTAAGAATTTACCATAGCGACCTTGTTTTATGACCATCATACGACCACATAATTCGCATTGTACATCAGAAACTTCATCTGGCACTTCTACTTCACCAATTTCTTCTTCTGCATGTTCTAAAGTTTTTTCAAATGGCCCATAGAATTCTTCAAGCAAAGTATTTTTTTGAATTTTACCTACTGCTATTTCATCTAATTTATTTTCCAAATCAGCAGTAAATTTTTCATTCAACAATATCTTTAAAATATTTTTCCAATAAATCTACTACTACAAAACCTAAATCAGTTGGTTCAAATTTTTTATCACTGCGAACTACATAACTCTAGCTAAAATAGTTTCAATAATCGGTGCATACGTACTAGGACGACCAATGCCTCTTTCTTCCAAAGTTTTAACTAAAGAAGCATCATTATATCTAGCTGGTGGTTCTGTAAAATGTTGCGTTGCTTCTAATTTTTGAATAGATAATTCATCACCTTCCTGCAAATCTGGCAAGATGACATCTTTTTCTTTTTTATTATCGCTATCATTATATACAGCAGTAAAGCCTGCAAATTTTAACTGCGAACCAGTAGCTTTAGCTAAATACTTATCGCCTTTAATAGTTACACTCATAACATCATAACTAGCAGGTAACATCTGACAACCTAAGAAGCGTTGCCAAATTAATTTATAGAGTTTTATCTGTTCTTTGCTCAAATATTCTTCAACAGTAGCAGGGCTTAAAGCGATATTTGTTGGACGCACTGCTTCATGAGCATCTTGAGAAGATTTTCCAGCTGCATAAATATATGGTTTTTCTGGCAAATATTCTTTGCCGAAATTCTCTTCAATATAATTTCTAGCTTCATTTAAAGCTATTTCTGAAATACGTGTAGAGTCTGTACGCATATATGTTATAAGACCAGTTGGACCTTTTTTACCTAAGCTAATACCTTCGTAAAGCTGTTGAGCTATCATCATTGTTTTACGTGAAGTAAAACCTAATTTTCTAGCAGCATCTTGTTGTAAACTACTTGTTGTAAATGGTGCTGGAGCTTTGCGATGACGTTGACGTTTCTTTATTTCTGTTACTTTAAAAGTAACTTTTTCAATATCACTACATAATTCATCAGCTTGAGCTTTAGATGCAATTTTTACATCTTCTTTTTTCGCTGAAACCATCAATTTTTTATCATCAATAGCTACTAGCTCTGCTCCAAACATACTAGAACGAGGTTTTTTCTTAAATTTAAAATCAACTGTCCAATATTCTTCTGATTCAAATTTTTGAATTTCTTTTTCACGGTCACAAATTAATTTCACTGTTACCGATTGTACACGCCCTGCACTCAAACCTTTGCGAATTTTCTTCCAAAGAAGTGGACTTAACTTATATCCTACAATACGGTCAAGCATACGACGTGCTTGTTGAGCATCTACTCTATCAATATTTATTTCCTTAGGATTTTTTACTGCTTCTTGAATAGCAGGTTTTGTTATTTCATTGAATACAATTCTACATTTTTCATGTTCATCAATCCCTAAGATATGAGATAGATGCCAAGCAATAGCTTCGCCTTCACGGTCAGGGTCAGAGGCTAAATAAACTTTTTCAGATTTTTTAGCTTCTTTCTTTAAAGATTTAATTAAATCTCCCTTGCCACGAATATTGATATATTTAGGTGCAAAATCATTTTCTACATCTATACCAAACTGACTTTTAGGTAAATCACGAAGATGTCCCATAGAAGCCATTACTGTATATTTTTTATTGCCTAAATATTTTTCAATAGTCTTTGCTTTAGTTGGCGATTCTACTACTACAAGCGTTTTTTTCTTCATTCAAAGCACTCCCTGATTGCTCTTATATAAAAATTTGGACTTGTCTCTTTAACTAGTCCCTTCAATTTCATTTGTAATAAAATAAACGATATATTCGAAACATTTATTCTCAATTTATATATGATTTCATCAATACATTTAGGCTCTGTAAAAGATAAACTATCATATATAAGTTGTTCTTCCGCTGTCATGGAAAAACCTAATTCTATTTGTGTTTCTTTGGATATACTTTGCTGATTAGTTACAAAATTATATTCTTCTACAATATCATTTGCCCTTGTAACTAATTTAGCACCTTGTTTTATTAAACTATGGCAGCCTTCGCTTTTTTGCGAATAAATATTTCCTGGTATGGCAAATACATCTCGCCCTTCACTTAAAGCAAATTCTGCTGTTATCAATGAACCACTCTTTTTCGCAGCTTCAACTACTAATATTCCTTTGGACAATCCTGTGATAATTCTATTTCTAGCTGGAAAATTCCCTGGTTTTGGCAATGTATTTAGTGGATATTCTGATATTACAGCACCATTTTGAGCTATAGCTTCTAAAAGTTGCTTATTTTCTTTTGGATATATAATATCTAATCCACAACCTAAAACAGCAATAGTCTTACCTTTTTTCAAAGCTCCTGTATGAGCTTTAGTGTCTATACCTTTAGCAGCACCACTAACTATTACAAAATTAAATTTAGCTAATTCCTCAGCCATATTTTCTGCTATCTGTTTTCCATAAGTCGTTGGAGTTCTTGAACCTACTATACCTATACAAATTTCATCTTTAGGCAATTGACCTTGATAATATAAAATAAATGGAGGATCATAGATTTCTTTCAATAACTTTGGATATTCTTCATCTATTTCTATGCAGACTTTAATTTTATAATGTTTTAATTGCTCTGTTAATTTATCTATAGATATTTTCTGTCTAAATTCTATTAATTCAGACAATGTTTTACTGCCTAAACAATTACTTTGTTCTAACATTTCTCTTGTCGCTGTCCATATTTTTTCGCCGTCATGAAAATATCCATAAAGTTGACGAAGCGTTTTACTACCTATGCCTGGCACAGAATTTATGGCAGCCCAATATATATTTTTCTATTGTTTATTACATTCCCATACAAATAAATCTTTAGTATAAACCGTATATATTTTACTATTATCACTATTAACTGACAATTTGTCAAATTTTTTATCAAAAGAATATAGATATCGCCATCTAAAACAAAAAGCTATTGTATTAAAAAATTTAACACAATAGCTTTTTATTATTCTTAAACCATAAATCAGCCTAATTTTTCTTTTATCATTTTATTTACAAGACCAGGATTTGCTTTACCTTTACTTGCTTTCATTACTTGACCGATTAAAAAGCCCATAGATTTTGGATAATCTGCAACAGCTTTTGGATTATCTGCAATTGCTTTATCTACAATTTCTTCTATTGCTTTTGTATCAGTAATCTGTACTAAACCTTTATCTTTTACGATTTTTTCTGGAGTATCTCCACTTGTCCACATTTCTTCAAATACAGTTTTAGCTATTTTAGAAGAAATTGTGCCTTTACCAATTAAGCCAATTAAGCTTGCTAAATTTTGAGCAGATACTGGGGAATTTTCAATAGTCATTTCATTAGCATTTAAATGTTTAGACAATTCACCCATAATCCAGTTAGAAGCAAGTTTTGCATCAGCACCAGCATCTACAACGGCATCAAAGTATTCAGCCATAGCACGAGTAGATGTGATGATTTCCGCATCATAAGTAGGAAGACCATATTCATTTACTAAACGAGCTTTTCTTGCATCTGGTAATTCAGGAAGTTCTTTTTTATATGCTTCAATCTGTTCATCAGTTGTAACAATTGGCACAAGGTCAGGTTCTGGCATATAACGATAATCTTGAGCTTTTTCTTTGCTACGCATAGAAAGTGTAATTCCACGACCATCGTCCCAAGTACGAGTTTCTTGTACTAAGATACCGCCATCTTCTAACACTTCATTTTGACGTTCAATTTCATATTCTAAAGCATCTTCGATTACTTTGAAGGAATTTAAGTTTTTCATTTCAACTTTTGTACCAAGTTTTTCGCTACCTTCTGGACGAAGAGATACGTTTTACATCGGCACGTAAATTACCTTCTTCCATTTTACAATTGGATACATCAATGTATTGTAAAATAGATTTTATTTTTTTCCATATATGCACGAGCTTCTGCTGGAGAATGCATATCTGGTTCAGATACGATTTCAATAAGTGGTACACCAGTACGATTATAGTCAACATTGGAGCTACTAGAATCTTTGATTGTAGTACCAGAGTGAACGAGTTTACCAGCATCTTCTTCCATATGAATACGAGTGATGCGAATGCGTTTTGTTTTGCCTTCTACTTCGATATCCACATAACCATGTTCAGCGATTGGTAAATCAAACTGAGAAGTCTGGAAAATTTTTTGGTAAATCTGGATAGTAATAATTTTTTCTATCAAATTTACTGAATTTATTAATTGTACAATTGAGTGCAAGACCTGCTTTGATAGCAAATTCTACTACACGTTTATTGACAACAGGTAATACACCTGGAAGACCAAGACAAACAGGGCAAACATGTGTATTTTTGGTCTGCACCAAAGGAAGTAGCACAGCTACAGAAAATTTTTGTATTAGTTTTTAATTCGCTATGAATTTCCAAACCAATGACTGCTTCGTATTTCATTATTCTACCCCCTGACCAATTTTATTAGCATAATCATGATTTACTTCATAAGTATATGCTGCACGAATAATAGTTTCTTCATCAAGTGGGCGACCAATAAACTGCATACCGATAGGCATATTATTTTTGCTCTACCACAAGGAATGGAAATACCAGGAAGACCTGCTAAGTTAAGTGGAACAGTGAAAATATCCATCAAGTACATTTTTAATGGATCATTTGCCATTGAACCTAATTTATATGCAGGTGTTGGTGCTACTGGAGCTAAAATAACATCTACATCTTTAAAAGCATTATCAAAGTCTTGTTTTACAAGTGTTCTAACTTTTAATGCTTTTAAATAATAAGCGTCATAATAACCAGCACTTAAAGCATAGTTACCAATCATAATACGACGTTTTACTTCTGGACCAAATTTTGCAGTTCTTGTATTTGTCATCATGGAAACAATGTCTTCACCATCTACACGAGAACCATAGCTTACACCATCATAACGAGATAAGTTTGTAGAAGCTTCTGCTGGAGCTATTAAATAATATGTGGAAATAGCATAATCTGTATGTGGTAAAGAAATATCTACGATTTCAGCACCGAGTTTTTTCAAATCTTCGATAGCTGTATTCATAGCTTTTTTTACATCTTCGTCCATACCATCGATAAAATATTCTTTTGGTAAACCAATTTTTAATCCTTTTATATCATTTACTAAGGATTTTGTATAATCAGGAACATCACTATTGATAGATGTAGAATCTTTTTCATCATGACCTGCAATCACATTCATTACATGAGCACAGTCTGTTACATCGCGAGTCAATGGACCAATCTGGTCAAGTGAAGAAGCGAATGCTACTAAACCATAACGAGATACACGACCATAAGTAGGTTTTAAACCAACAACACCACAAAAAGATGCTGGCTGACGAATAGATCCACCAGTATCAGAACCTAATGCCCAAATAGCACTACCAGCACTAACTGCTGCAGCACTACCACCAGAGCTACCACCTGGTACACAGTCCAAATTCCATGGATTATGTGTAGCAAAAAATGCAGAGTTTTCTGTGGAACCACCCATAGCGAACTCGTCCATATTCAATTTACCAATTAATGCAGGTTTTTGAGCTAAAACTTTATCCATTACTGTAGCATTATATGGTGGTACAAAATTTTCGAGCATATAAGATGCACAAGTTGTTTTTAAACCTTTTGTACAAATATTGTCTTTTATAGCTGCTGGTATACCTGCTAAAACAGAGATTTTTGCTCCGCCAGCGATATCAGCATCAACATTTTCTGCTTGTTGTAAAGCATAATCAGCTGTTTTGTGATATATGCTTTTACTTTATCATCAGTAACTTCCATACGAGAAAGTACATCTTTTGTAATTTCTACAGCAGAAATTTCTTTATTTACAAGCATATCATGTAATTCATGTGCTGTTTTTTTCAAATAAATTCACGTAAAAGCCTCCTCAATTTAATCAAAGTAATTAAAATAAATTATTCTTCTAAAATTTTAGGTACACGGAAATAACCATCTTCTTGTTGTGGAGCATTAGATAATGCCAATTCACGATCAAGGGAAGGTTTTACTACATCTTCACGAAATACATTTTGTACAGGCAATACGTGTGCAGTAGGAGCTACATTTTCAGTATCTACTTGTTGTAATCTATCTACATATTCAAGAAAATCATTAAGCTCGCTTATATTTTTATCCATATCTTCATCTTTAATGCTAAGACGAGACAGAAGAGCTACATTTTCTACATCTTCTCTAGTAACTTTCATATCTTCACCCCATTTTCAAAATAAACTGTTTACATTTTATCATATTTTAGACAATGATTGAATAGTATTGTTACTTTTCCCCACAAAATATAGCTGACTTATTTTAGCTTCTATGTTAAAATGTCTTAAAAATTAATAATAAAATAGGTGATTTCTTACATATGGACAAAACTAAACAAAAAATTGCATTTTCCTTTCTCATTGCAATATTTCTAGCTGCATTTGAAGGTGTTGTTGTCTCTACTGCTGCACCTGTGATTGTGAAAAGTTTGCATAATTTCAAAATGATTAGCTGGATTTTTTCTATTTTTCTTTTGACATCAGCAATTTCTACTCCTATTTACGGTAAATTGGCTGATCTTTATGGGCGAAAACGAATTTTTATGATTGGCATTTCCATTTTTCTTTTCGGTAGCTTATTAGCTGGATTATCTCAAACCATGCACCAACTAATTATCTTCCGTGGTATTCAAGGCATTGGTGCTGGTGCTATTTTTACCATTGGTTTTACGATGATTGGTGATATTTTCACCTTGGAAGAACGCTCTATCATTCAAGGAGCTATCAGTACTATTTGGGGAATAGCTGGTCTTGTAGGTCCATTACTTGGTGGATTTCTCATAGATTATCTTTCATGGCAATGGATATTTTTTATAAACATTCCCTTTGGTCTTTTATCAGTCTATATACTCGCTAAATTTGTACATGAACAAAAGCCTGCTACTAATCCTAAAATAGACTACCTTGGAGCTATTTTGCTTTCCATTGCTATTGGCAGTCTTTTATATGGTGTAATGAGTTTAGATGAAGATTTTTATTTAGGTGTAATCTTATTAATTATTACTTTGATTTCTTCTATCCTCTTTTATATCCAAGAAGCCAGAACTTCTGAGCCTATTGTTCCTTTATTTATCCTCAATAAATCTTCTATCATTGTAAATATCATAACTTTTATCAGTTCTTTTATATTGATTGCTTGTTCTGTTTATTTACCATTACATATTCAATCAATTATGGGTTACAGTGCTACTATCGCTGGTATTTCTTTGATAGGAACTTCCATTGCTTGGTTTATGAGTTCGATTTCCATTGCTAAATTAATGAAAAAATATCCTACAAATATAATTGTTATGTTTTCTTCATTAATTTTAATTTTCAGTTCTTGGTTATTAACACAATTAACTATAGACACACCACTTTGGCACTTATCTATTTATGTATTTTTCTTTGGCTTTGGTTTTTCAGGCACTTTAAATACACTAACTTTCATAGTCCAAGACTCTGTAAAATACAATCTACGTGGTGCCGCTGTTGGTTTAAATATGCTCACTCGTACACTTGCTCAAACAATTGGTGTTACCGTTCTCGGTGCTGTATTAAATGTTTCTACAGCAGATTTTATTCAAGCTCATAATTTAACAAATATCACTATGCAAGATTTTTATGATAATACTGCTCCTCAATATCATGAACTTTTACGCCAGGCTTTATTTTATAGTCTAAATAATATTTACTATATTTTAGTTGGCAGTAGTGTACTTTGTTTAATCTTGTCTTATTTTGTACCTAAACATCAATCACAAAAATAATCCAAAATATTAGACTCATATCTTTATATAATTATAAAAACTATGCTATACTATTATTTATTTTATATCTAAAATTTAAATTTATTTACTATTTCGGAGGAATATAATGAAAGATCATTTAGTAAAAGCTGTCGCTGATGGTGTTCGTGTTCATGCTGCTATTACAACTAACCTTGTAAATGAAGCTGTATCTCGTCATGAATGTTATCCTGTAGCTGCTGCTGCTCTTGGTCGTACTATGACAGGTGCTTTACTAATGGCAGCAAACCTTAAAAATAAAGAATGTATCACTATAAAATTTAACGGCAACGGCCCATTAGGCTCTGTTGTTGCTGATGCTAATCCCGAAGGATTTGTACGCGGTTATATCGCCAATCCTCATGTTAACTTACCACTCAATGAAAAAGGTAAATTAGATGTAGGCGGTGGTGTCGGTCAAGGTATTTTATCCGTAACTCGTTTCACTGGTCTTAAAGACCCTATTACTGGTAGCTGTGAAATCATTTCTGGGGAAATTGCTGAAGACCTCACAAATTATCTCTATACTTCTGAACAAACTCCTTCTAGTGTAGGCTTAGGTGTTCTTGTAAATCCTGATTTAAAAGTAGCTGCAGCTGGTGGTTTTATCCTTCAATTATTACCAGATGCTACAGAAGAAACACTTACAAAATTAGAAAATAACCTCGCTAAAATTCGCCCAGTTTCTACCATGGTAAAAGATGGTTTAGATGCTCGTGGTATTATTGCTGAACTATTGCAAGGTTTTGATTAAAGTTGATTATTTAACTACTACAGATTTAGCATTTAAATGCCAATGCTCCAAAGAACGTATTGAAGATGTACTCATCAGCTTAAATGAACATGATTTAAAATCTCTAGTTGATGATGGTCATGCTGAAGTTTGCTGTCATTTCTGTGGTGAAAAATATCAATTCAATAAAGATGAACTCACTGCTATTTACAATGTATCTCAAAAATTAAAAGACAATAAAGCTAATAATTAAATAATATCAATAAAAAAGCATTTTAAAATGGAATTATCACTCAATCCATTTTAAAATGCTTTTCTTTTATAAATTAATTTTCTTTAACCATTGCTAAAAATTCTTGTTCAGTGATGATTTTTACACCTAAACTTTCAGCTTTTGTAAGTTTACTGCCTGCATTTGCCCCTGCAATTACATAAGATGTCTTTTTCGATACAGAACCAGAAGCTTTTCCACCTAGAGATTGAATAATTTCACTAGCTTCACTTCTTCCCATGGTTTCTAATGTTCCTGTCAATACAAAAGTCAAACCTTGGAATTTATCAGATATTTTTTCTGTCTTCTCTTCTGCCATATTAACATTTGCTTCTTTTAATTTATTTAATAAAGCAATATTTTCTTCATCATGGAAAAATTCATATACAAGTTTTGCACTTATTTCTCCAATATCTGCCACTTGTTTTATCTCTTCTTCTGTAGCTTTAGCTATATCATCAAAAGAATGAAAATGATTTATCAAGGAACGACTTGCCGATTTACCTATATTCAAAATGCCCAGTCCTGTAAGCAATCTCCATGGTGCATTTTGCTTACTTTTTTCGATTGCATTTAAAAGTTTATCAGTATTTTTTTCCTTGCCAATCAATCCTTTTGCTATTAATTCATCGCGATAATTGTGTAAATAATATATATCTGCTGGATCTTTTAAATATCCATTTTCAATCAAAGTTTTTATATACATCATGCCAAAACCTTTGATATCCATAGCATCTCGACCGACAAAATTTATTATCCAACGTTCAATCTGTGCTGGGCAATGTGGATTACTACAGCGAATATCTGCTTTATCATCGCGAATAGTATGAGCATTACATACAGGGCAAGTATCGCCAATAATAAAAGGCTTGCTATCTTGAGGTCGTTTTTCTTTGATTACACAACGAACTTTCGGAATAATTTCCCCTGATTTATATACTTTTATTGTATCACCAATACGTATATCTAAATCATCAATAAAATCTTGATTGTGCAATGTAGCTCTTTCTACTTTTGTTCCACAGAGCCAAACTGGTTCAAATACTGCTGTCGGCGTAATTCTTCCTGTACGACCTACGGATAATTCTATATTTAATAATTTAGTTTCCTTTTCTTCTGGTGGATATTTATAAGCTATTGCCCATTTAGGAACTTTAGATGTTGCTCCTAATTTTTCTCTTTGTGCAAAATCATTTATTTTTACAACAGCTCCATCAATATCATAATCTAAATCACCACGACGATTTCCAATTTCTTCTATAGCTTGTAAAACTTCTTCTTTAGTTTTGCATACTTTATATGAATGTATAATCTTCATTCCTTGTTTGTGCATAAATTCATATGCCTGTGTATGCGATTTTAATTCTATACCTTCTACCTTTTGCAAATTAAAAATAAACATGGATAAATTGCGTTCTTTAGTGATTTTGCTGTCTAATTGGCGAAGTGTACCTGCTGCACAATTTCGAGGATTAGCAAATAATCTTTTCCCCAATAATTCTTGTTTTTCATTCACTAAGGAAAAAGCTTCTCGCGTCATATATACTTCTCCACGAACTTCAAAATAAGGCAATTTTTCTTTTAGTTTTTTCTTAATATCTTTTATCTGCATAGCATTAGCTGTTACATCTTCACCTTGTACAACACCATCACCACGAGTAACAGCTAATTTCAATTCACCATCTACATAACGAAGTGCTAAAGACAAACCATCTATTTTTTCTTCTACTACAAATTCTGGGTTATCTAATTCTTTTTGCATATTATCTACAAAAGTTTCCACTTCTTCAGCAGAAAATACATCTTGCAAACTAAGCATTGGCACATCATGTTTTACAAGGACACCTGCTTCACGTTTTGCCACTCCACCTACTTTTTGCGTTGGTGAATCTTTTGTTATTAATTCTGGATTTTCAGCTTCTTAACATTTTTTAATTGTCGCATCAATTCATCATATTGAGCATCTTCTATTTCTGGATTATCTTGATTGTAATATAAATCATTATGATACAATGACTTTTTTTCTTTAATTCATCTATTTGCGTTTTTTATATCTTCCATTATTTCACCCACAATACATATAAATAGGCCAGTTACCATATAAGTAACTGGTCTTTTCTCTTAAAATTCTACATTTTTCTAACAATACTCTTAGAGTCTTTAGTTCTTCTTCTGTTAAATTTTTATAAGCTGCTATATCTGTTGCTTCCATTCTTTTTGCACATTCTGAGGCAATACTTAAACCAAGTGGTGTCAAATATAAATAATATTTTCTCTTATCTACCTTATCTTGAATTTTGTATATTAAATTTTTGCTCATCATACTTTTTATGATATTTGTAACAGTTGGATTTGTATTATTTAGTCCAATTTCTATCATTCTTTGTGTAACGTTTTTTATCTTTAGATTTATCTAAATAAGCAATAACTAATGCCTGTTGTACAGTTACACCTAAACTAGCTAAATTATTAATTTTGTCTGGCTATCACTTTTTTTATTTATTTCATATATTAATTGCCCTAATCGCATAGTATCTGGTACTAACACTGCTCTCACCTCAAAAGAAAAAAA
>ENA-OQEL01000248-OQEL01000248.1-human-gut-metagenome-genome-assembly--contig:-NODE-248-length-20981-cov-3.680301_pt1 | contig 20981 bp, 20 predicted proteins | sample MGYA00242796_ERZ504637 | MGnify/ENA primary metagenome ERZ504637 (study PRJEB26092, sample SAMD00036306) | human gut metagenome | host: Homo sapiens | study: EMG produced TPA metagenomics assembly of... | reverse complement strand
TAATAACTTCAGCCGTCCTATTATTTTTAATTTTTCGGTCTGCATACGAAGTGCTGCGCCGCACGATCAGTTTCGGCTCATACTCGACATGATACGTGCTAAGGGTTCATTGCCGTCCTGGCTTTCCCGAAGAGACTGGATTTTCCGCAGGATGATATCGCACGCATCGCGGCCCTTCAATGGCACATAGTGGTCGATCGTCGTCAGGGAAATCGAGCGGAAGCTGGAATAGACGGTGTTGTCACATCCCACTACGGAAATATCCGCCGGAATGCGCAGTTTGCTCTCGAGCACGGCGTCCATGATCCCGAACGCGATCATATCATTCATGCCGACGATTGCCGTAAGGTTCTTGTCCTCCCGCAGCAGTTCCTTCGTCAGATAATAGCCCATCTTGTACTCAGAATCCATGCTCGGGATCACTTCGTCGAGGTCCTCATCCGCCGATTTGACGATCACGCCGTCGCCGTATCCTGCCTCTTCAAACTCGCGCACAAAGCCCTCCACGCGTTTCAGGCGCTGGCCCTGTTTGGAAGTCAGCGGAGGTGAAACAAACGCCACATGCCGGTGTCCCAGTTCCAGCAGGTGGCGTGCCATCAGCCTGCCGGGTTTTGCATTGTTCAGCTCGACCGCATCAATTTCCAGCAGTTCTTCCCGGTTGTTGATGATGACAAGCGGAATCTCCGCGGCCAGCTCCTCCACTTTTTCCTTGCAGCTTCTGCTCGGATTGCAGGTGTAGATAATGCCGCGCGGGCGCACACTCTTCATCATCCGAAGATAATTCTCTTCGATTTTCAGGTCCCTCTGCGTATTGCAGACAAAGACCCCGTAATTCTTCTCTTTTGCAACTTCTTCGATGCCGTGCAGCAGCATCACATAGTAAGGATTCGTCAGCGTCGGACAGAAGACGACGATCAGCTTGTTGCCGTTCGACTCTCTTCTCATCTTCCGCCGCGGAATCTGGTAGCCCAGCTCTTTTGCCGCCGCCTCCACTTTTTCTACTGTTTCCCGCGAGAACGAAACGTTTTCCCGCCGGTTCAGGATCATGGAGACCGTCGCCTGGGATACGCCTGAGGCTGCTGCGACATCACTGGATGTCACTTTTTTTCTGCCCATAATTACAGCTCCGTTCTGCCCTCTAACGCACGCAGAAGGGTGACTTCGTCAATATTTTCCAGATCGCCGCCCACCGGAACGCCGCTTGCAATCCGCGTCACCTTGATACCGGTCGGCTTGATCAGCTTGCTGATGTACATGGCCGTTGTCTCGCCCTCCAGGCTGGAGTTCGTGGCAACGATAACCTCCGAGACATCGCCCTGGAGGCGCTGCATCAGCTCTTTTAACCGGATGTCGTCCGGCCCAATCCCCAGCATCGGGGAGATGGCCCCGTGCAGGACGTGGTAAACGCCGTCGTATTTTCCGGTTTTTTCATATGCCGCAAGATCCTGCGTCGTCTCCACCACCATGATCACGCTGTGGTCGCGCTTGACATTTGCGCAGATCGGGCACAGCTCTTTGTCGGTCAGGGTCTGGCAGCACTTGCAGTACTGGACGTGGGATTTTGCTTCTGTGATCGAATCGGCCAGCCGTTTTGCCTGGTCGGCCGGCATATTCATAATATGAAAGGCCAGTCGCTGTGCGGTTTTCACACCGATGCCAGGCAGATGGGACAGCTGCTCGATCAACTGATTGATGTATCCGCTGTAGTAATCCATCAGAACGGGAATCCTCCGCCCATGCTGCCGAGTCCGCCGGCAAGTTTGCCCATAGCTTTGGCTGCCTCGTCCTCAACTTTGCGCAGTGCTTCGTTGGTTGCTGCCATGATCAGATCCTCGAGCATTTCTACGTCGTCCGGATCTACGGCATCTTCGCTGATTTTAACTTTGGTTACTTCTTTTTTACCGGAAATGGTTACTTCTACGGCTCCGCCGCCTGCTGTCGCAGTGAACTCTTTCTCCTCCAGTGCTTTCTGGTTCTCTTCCATCTGCTTCTGCATTTTCTGAGCCTGCTTCATCAGATTGTTCATGTTGCCCGGCATTCCTCCCGGGAATCCTCCTCTTTTTGCCATGGGTAATATCCTCCTGAAAAATTTGTTTTTAATCTATTCTTCCCCGTCGTCGAAGTCGCTCTCGTCGTCCTCCTCGACCGGGATTCCATGAATCGCCTGCGTCAGTGCATCATCCACGGAAATCGTGGAGAGCGCGGCGTTTGCATGCTGGTCTGCTAAAATGAGCTGGACCTCTACGGTTTTTCCAGTCATCTGTTCAATAATGGTGCGGATCTCATCGGCTGCCTCCGGCCGCTCAACGTAGATGGATGCGAGCTGGTCTGCAAACTCAACAAACAGTTTGGCGTCGCCCGTCTCGCTGTTGTATTTCGGAACGGCGCTCTGCAGAAACTGGCGGAACATGCCGCTTGTCTGGCCGACAATTGCCTTCCAGGACGCGCTGATGCGCTGTAAATCCGCCGGTGCGGCTTTCACTGGTGTCGATGCACTCTGCGGTGTTTCTGCCGCCGCATAGCCGTCTCCGGCCGCTCCGGAGCCTCCTGCACTGCCGTTTCCTGCTCCCGGTGCATTTGTCACCATCATCGGGATTCCACGCTCCATTTTTTCTTCGAGAATCCTAAGCCGTTCCAGCACGGATTCGAGGTTCTGCTCCATCTGCGGTTTACAGAGTTTGACGAGCGCCACCTCAACGAGCACGCGCTTCTGCGCCGCATAGCGGAGCTGGCCGGAGAGCTCGGATAAAACGCGGATATAGTGGATCAGCGTCTCATCGTCTACCATCGTGCTCTCTTCTTTTAAGAGCTTCAGGTTTTCTGTAGAGACGTCGAGCAGTTCTTCGGTTTCATCTGCGCTTTTTACCAACAGCAGATTCCGCAGATACCACGTAAAGTCGGTAACGAACTGTCCCAGCTCTTTTCCGCGGTTTAAAAGGGTTTCCAGCGTGCGGATGCTTCCCGTTACATCCCCGGCGAGGATCGTGCGGAGCATCTGGCTGAAGATTTCGGTATCAACAGTTCCGAGAACTTCAAGGACTTTATCGTACGTCAGCTTCTGCCCGAGGTAGAAGGCGATGCACTGGTCCAGGAGGCTTAACGCGTCTCGCATGGAGCCGTCGCCCGCCTTTGCGACGTAGCGGATGGCTTTTTCTTCGACGTCCACGCCCTCTTTTTCCATCAGTTCACTAAGACGCGCCGCGATGGTATCGATCGTGATGCGGCGGAAATCGTACCGCTGGCATCTGGAAAGGATCGTCACCGGGATTTTGTTTGCCTCTGTGGTCGCCAGAATGAAGATGACATAGGACGGCGGCTCCTCCAGGGTTTTTAAGAGTGCATTGAACGCTCCGGTAGAAAGCATATGCACCTCGTCGATGATATAGACTTTATACCGTCCCTGTGTCGGCCGGTAGGCTACCTCCTCACGGATTTCACGGATGTTGTCGACACCGTTGTTCGATGCCGCGTCGATCTCGATGACGTTCGTGGAAACGCCCGCCAGAATCGCCTTACACGTCGGACATTCGTTGCACGGGCTTCCGTCCACGGGATGTTCGCAGTTGACCGAGCGGGCGAGAATCTTGGCGATCGTCGTTTTTCCTGTTCCGCGGGTTCCGCAGAACAGGTACGCATGACCGATGCGGTCCGCGCGGATCTGATTTTTTAATGTTGTTACAATGTGATCCTGTCCTTTTACATCCTCAAAGGTGGAAGGACGGAATTTTCGGTACAGAGCAGTATAGCTCATAAAATTTTTCTCCTTTTATTGCATCGGCATGGAAGCCTGCCGCCAGCAGTTTCTTTTGGACAGCAGTGCAACAGAAGAACGGAGACCTTGTTCTTCTTGCTTTAAGGCCTCCGTTCTTCTTCCTTGCCTTTTTCGGGAACGCATCAATCGCCGAAGCTGATTCCCATCCGTTTTGCCTGCAGGACTTCCTGTGCATTCGGATCTACGGTCTTTAATTTTCCGGCGCACTCGCCCAGCGGAATTTTCTTTACTTTTCCGTTGACCATTCCGACCATGTAGCCGTACTGTTTGTCCAGAATAAGCTGTGCTGCCTCGGATCCGAGTCTTGTGGAAAGGACACGGTCATACGGACACGGGCTGCCGCCTCGCTGCATGTGGCCCGGTACGGTGACGCGGATTTCCATGCCTGTCTTTGCCTCGATCTCTTCTGCGATCTTGTAGGATACGGACGGGTATTTCTTTGCAATTTCTTCCTGACGTTTTTTCAGCTCTTTCTTCGGAAGTGCTGCGTCTCTTTTGCAATTGCACCCTCGGCAACGGCAAGAATGGTGAATCCGCTTCCGCGCTCTTTTCGTCTGTTGATGGCCTCGCATACTTTTTCAATATCGTATGGAATTTCCGGAATCAGGATAACGTCTGCGCCGCTTGCGATTCCGGCGTACAGAGTCAGCCATCCTACTTTATGACCCATAACCTCTACGATAAAAACTCTCTGGTGAGAGGAGGCTGTTGTATGGATGCAGTCGATCGCATCGGATGCAATATTGACGGCACTGTAGAAACCGAGGTCATATCCGTTCCGTAGATATCATTATCGATGGTTTTCGGAAGATGGATAATATTCAGTCCTTCCTCTCTCAAGAGGTTTGCTGTTTTCTGGGTTCCGTTTCCGCCAAGAATGACAAGGCAGTCCAGAAGGAGCTTGTGGTAGGTATGCTTCATTGCTTCCACTTTGTCCAGACCGTTTGCATCCGGGGTACGCATCAGCTTAAACGGCTGACGTGAGGTTCCGAGAATAGTTCCTCCCTGTGTTAATATACCGGAAAAATCTTTTGCACTGAGCATGCGGTAATCGCTGTAGATGAGGCCTTTATAGCCGTTCATGAATCCGTATACTTCGAGATCTTTTACATGTTTGCAAGGCCTTTTACGACTCCGCGCATGGTCGCATTTAATGCCTGGCAGTCTCCGCCGCTTGTTAACAGACCAATTCTTAACATATGACTTTTCCCATCCTGTTCTTTATTAGATTTTCACGACTGCTTCTTGTTTCTTGGCAGTATTATGGAATGTTTACATTATACCCTATTTTTTTCGTTCTCACAATAGTTCGGGGGAAGAAAGCGCGGGAGTTTCTATTTTTTGTACGAAAAAAGGAAGTCTGGGGTTCAGGCTTCCTTGGATTTTCTTTTTTATGCGCGCCGCACTTCGAACTCTCACCACGAACGTTACTCCTACAGCCTACTCGGCCCAGGCACCCTCACGGCACACAGGAGATTCCACTTAGTGCTGCTGCATTCCTGCCCTGACACGGTTCATGGAGTCCTGTTGCGTAAGACCCAGACGTCAACGTCACTTATAGAAGGCAGCTTCGCAATGAAAGAGCCCTCGGATTGGCATCACCCCCGCTGTAGCGGATTGCGGGTACAGGGCACCGCTATCTCCCCGGCTGCGCATTGTTTAGTATACGGGATTTCGGAGGGGATGTCAAGGAATTTGTGAATTGAAATATTGATATAGCACGAGTATAATTTATAGTAAGGCCAGAAAATAACGCAAAAAGTTCAGTACCGCAGAGTGTGAACGACTGCTTTTTTCATTATTTTCAAGATTTGCTATCGATAATTTTTTGAAAATGATACATTTTTTTCTTATAGAAGGAGGATGGACGAATGATACGAGTTACGGTCTGGAATGAGTTTCAGCATGAGCGAGCGCAGGAGAAAGTGAAAGAGATTTATCCGGACGGGATTCACACCTGTATTGCAAAGTTTCTGAGACAAGAGGAGGAGCTTTCGGTTCGGACGGCTGTGTTTGACGAGAAGGAGCATGGGCTGACGGAAGAAGTGCTGGCAAATACCGATGTGCTGGTGTTCTGGAATCATATGCTGCAGGAGGAGTTCTCGGACGATGTGGCCGAGCGGGTTCGGCGTCATGTGCTGGCCGGAATGGGGCTGGTAGTTCTGCATTCAGGGCATTATTCCAAGATTATGCGGAAGCTTCTCGGAACAAGTATGACGCTTCGGTGGCGGCATGGGGATCGTGAGAGACTGTTCTGTACGTGTCCGACCCATCCGATCGCGCAGGGAATTCCGGCATGGGTGGATATTCCGGAGGAAGAGATGTATGGGGAGTTTTTTGATATTCCCAAACCGGATGATGTGGTATTTACGGGATGGTTTGCAGGCGGTGAGGTGTTCCGCAGCGGATGCACCTTTACACGTGGGCTGGGCAAAATTTTCTATTTTCAGCCGGGACACGAGGAATACCCCATTTACCATATGCCGGTGATTCAGAAGATTATCAAAAATGGGGTACGCTGGTGCGTTCCTGTAGTACGAAGACCGGCACCACTGGATAATGCATGGGTGAATCCATCTACGGAGGAAGTGTATCTTTCTTCACACCAAAAATAGCAGCTGCAGTTTACCGATATCTGTATCCCGTTTGATTTTTTCAAAACAGGGGTCTGATTTCACGATTAAAAATGTTCTGCAATACACGGATGGAATCTGCGTACACATTGCATAAATCAGGAGGAAATGTTATATGAGAAAGCTTTCCGTTTTTACGAACACATTCTACAGGCGTGTGAGCAGTCCGGTAAGACGATTCCGGAAGTGCTCGCGTTCTGCAGGGAGCAGGGAATTTCGGCTGTTGAGATGAACTACAGTCTGTTTGCATCAGAAAGAGAGGTCATTGCCCCGATGCTTTCCGATGCGGGGCTGGTGATCAGCTGTATGCATGAAACCTTTGATTTTTCCCATGATACGGATCTTGGCAGAGCACAGCAGATGCTCGATACTGCGGCATCACAGCAGGTTTCGCGTGTCCTGTTTGTTGCAGGCGCGCTTGAAACTGCCGAAGCGGCAGAGCTTGCAGCCTGCAGCAGCACCTATGAGGCAACGAGTACTTTTATGGCCGAAAACAAATCGATTCAAAATATGGTACATGCGCTTTCCTCACTCGCCGAATATGCGGCTTTGCGTGGCGTTTCGATTACCTTAGAGGACTTTGACGGTTTTTTACAGCCGTTTGCACGCACATATCCGCTGCTCTGGTTTATGGAGCACGTGCCGGGGCTGCGGTATACGCTTGATATCGGAAATTTTGCTTTCAGTGATGAGGATGTTTCGTATGCTGCCTGGCTTCTGAAGGATTATATTGTCCATGTTCACTGTAAGGATCGTGCCGAAAGTCCGCTCGTTCACGGACGTTTCTGCCGCGGCCTTGGCCAGACACCGGCCGGAACGGGATATCTGCCGATGGCAAAGCTTCTTACAGATTTAGAAGCGTGCGATTACGACGGTTATCTCGCCATCGAGCATTTCGATGCACCGGATCAGTTATCGTTCATCGAACAGTCCGCAGCGTTTCTGCGCCAGTGGGTTTCCGAATAATTCCGCCTCTTTCATAAGCGCTCTGATTTTCGGAAAATTTCGTATTTCCGGGGAGAAATTCAGCAAGGAAAATATGTCGAAAAAATTCTTTACTATCTTTGGTTTTTTCGTATCTTTTCCTTGCTTTCCAGGGAAAACATGGTAAACTAAATTTGAAGCTTTTTGAGAAGGCATGATTCGAAAAGCAAATCTAAAACAAGAGGGTTTTAAAGTAATGGGAGAAATTATTATTCCGCAGGGTTACAAATCTGCATTAAACCTCCACGATACACAGGTGGCAATTAAAACAGTAAAGGATTATTTCCAGCATGAGCTGACACATCGTCTGCATCTGCTCCGTGTAACAGCTCCACTTTTTGTACAGCCGGAAACCGGCTTGAATGACAATCTGAATGGCGTAGAACACCCGGTTTCTTTTGAGTTAAAGGATCAGGGTACCAAGAAAACCGCTGAAATTGTTCAGTCTCTGGCAAAATGGAAACGGTATGCACTTCACAAATACGGCTTCTCTGAGGGAGAAGGCATCTACACCGATATGAACGCCATCCGCCAGGACGAGGTGACCGACAACATTCACTCCGTTTACGTGGATCAGTGGGACTGGGAAAAAATCATGTCCCCGGAAGAACGCAATCTTGATTTCTTAAAGAGTACCGTAAAAGATATCTATGAGGCACTGAAAAACACGGAAAAACATATGGCAGACCAGTACGACTACATCGAAACCATTCTGCCGGATGAAATTTTCTTTATCACTTCCCAGGAACTTGAGGATCGCTATCCGGATCTGACTCCAAAGGAAAGAGAGTATACAATCACCAAAGAAAAAGGTGCTGTCTTTATTATGCAGATCGGCGGCGTGCTTGCTTCCGGAGAGCGTCAGGACGGACGTTCCCCGGACTACGACGACTGGTCCTTAAACGGCGACCTGATCGTTTATTATCCAGTGCTTGACATCGCTCTTGAGCTCTCCTCCATGGGTATCCGCGTCAACGCAGATGCTCTCCGCGCCCAGTTAAAGGAGTGCGGATGCCAGTCCCGCGCGAAGCTTCCCTTCCAGAAATCTATTCTGAACGGCACTCTCCCGCAGACAATCGGCGGCGGTATCGGACAGTCCCGTATCTGTATGTTTTTCCTGCGCAAAGCGCACATCGGAGAGGTACAGTGCTCGGTATGGCCGATGGAGACACGAGAGGTGATGGATGTGATGAATATTCAGCTTCTGTAAGATTGGTTTTGAATAGACTATTACTGTAAAAGGGATACGTTTCCTGTCCGCCCGTTTTCAGGGTATGACAGAAACGTATCCCTTTTATATTTTCCTGCATTGCTGCTGCATTTCGTCCTTACATCAAATCTTTTTCTGCTTTTTGCGGTTTCAGAACCGTTCTTCCAAAAGCTCAAGCAGTTCCTCTCTCTGAAAGGATGCTGTCTTAATTTCATCACCGGAAAGGATCTCTTCCGCCAGCTCTTTTTTCCTCTGCTGAAGCTTGATGATTTTTTCCTCGATGGTTCCTTTTGCAATCAATTTGTATACCGTCACAACATTTTTCTGCCCAATACGATGTGCACGGTCTGTCGCCTGATTTTCAACTGCAACATTCCACCATGGATCGTAATGGATGACGATATCCGCGCCGGTCAGGTTCAGGCCGGTTCCGCCTGCTTTTAGGGAAATACAGAATACAGACGTGTCATCCCGGTTGAACTGTTCCACCATTTGTGCACGCTGCTCTTTTTTCGTGCTTCCCTGCAGGACAAAGTAGCTGATGCTTTCTTCCTGCAGACGCGCGGTCAGGATCTCGATCATCGAAGTGAACTGGGAGAACAGCAGGATTTTGTGGCCGGATTCCACGGCACTCTGAATCAGCTCGATGCAGAGATCGAGTTTTGCCGAACCGCCTTCGTAATTTTCGTAAACAAGCGCAGGATCACAGCAGAGCTGACGCAGCCGCGTCAGTTCAGAGAGCACCTGGAACCTGGAATCGGCAAATTCTTCCTCTGTCTGGTTCTGCAGCATAAGCGCCAGCCGCTGGGCATGTGCATGATACAGCTCCTTCTGCTTCTGTTCCATGCGGGCAGCCATATTTTTCTCAATTTTGTCCGGCAGATCCTTCAGCACTTCCTTCTTCAGACGGCGCAGAATAAACGGACGGATCATCTTTTGCAGACGTTCTAATCTTTCTTCGTCGCCGTTCCGCACAATCGGAAGTTCAAACTGCTCGCGGAATTTCTGATATCCATAGAGGAATCCCGGCATCAGATAATCAAAGATGCTCCATAGTTCACTTAACTGGTTTTCTACCGGTGTTCCGGTTAATGCCAGGCGGAACGATGCATGGATCGTTTTCACGGCTTTTGCTCCCTGCGTTGCGTGATTTTTGATGAACTGCGCCTCATCAATGATCTCGCAGAAGAACGGGAGATCCTGATACAGTTCGATATCGCGGCGGAGCAAATCGTACGAGGTAATCAAAATATCCTGCATACCGGCATTTTGGATCATCTCTTTCCTCTGTTCCTGTGTACCGGCGACGAGTCTCGTCTGCAGCTCCGGAGCAAAGCGGGCACATTCGCTCTCCCAGTTATAGACGAGAGATGCCGGTGCAACGATCAAAGAACGACGATTTGCATCTTCGGGTGCTTCCTGCATTTCAGATAAGAGAAAGGCGATGGTCTGCAGCGTCTTTCCAAGTCCCATATCATCCGCCAGAATACCGCCAAAGCCGTTCTGGCATAAGGTTTTCAGCCACCAGAATCCTGTTTTCTGATATTCACGGAGCTGTGCCTGCAGATTGTCCGGAAGTTCAAAATCGTTCTCCTCTGCAGTTTTCATATTTCGGATCAGCATACGGAACTCGCGGTTTTTCTCAACCTGAAGATCATCCTGCTCTTTTAAACGGGTATCGAGGTAGAGTGCTCGGTACTTCGGAATTGTGATCTCGCCGCTCTTCAGCTTTGCCTCGGAGATCTGCAGATTTTCCCGCAGTTCCGAGAGAACGCGGATACCGTCCTCGTCCATATCCATAAATTCACCGGTCCTCAGGCGGTAAAATTTCTTTTTCCGGTCATATTTTGAAAGAATCTCTGCCAGTTCCTCCATGCCAAAATTGCCCGGATTCAAATGAAGTTCCAGTACATTTTCTGCGAGGGATACACCGACAGAAACTTTCGGGGACGGGATGACACGGATCGCTTTTAACCGGTCAGAAACAAAAATTTCGCCCAGTTTCTGCAGATCTTCCATACCGCTGCTTAAAAACTCATACATCTCATCGGCTCCCTGGAGAAGCATCTGATGTTTCCGCGCATCATAGGCGCTGAAACAGGATCGAACGAGCTGGTTTGCCGCTGCTTCTTTCCGTACATCACGGCCATGGGAAAGCTGATGGATATCGTTTGCATCTGCAAAAACATTGTATTTTTTCTCGCCATAGACAGCCAGAAGTTCGCAGATAATCATATCATGCTGCGGCGCATCCAGATAAATCTGAAATTCCACCTGCGGCGGAAGATACTGCTGTAATTCCAGCTTTTCTTCTTTTTTTACCTTAAAATGTTCCTCCAACACCGGGAGAAGTCCCTGGCAGAAGGTCGGGATATCTTCTTTTGCAATTTCACAGACTCCGTCCGGACATCGCTCCATATATTCCAAGAATTCGCAGACTTCTGCTATCTCTTCCCTTGGGATTCGGTAAATTGTATTTTTTTCTGAAAGAAAATACAAATATTTTCTGCCATAAAAAATGGGATCCGCGCACATCTGTACCTTTAGGCCATCTGCTTTCCGTAAAAGCTTCATTTCATACTGCGGCATCCCCTCCTGGCAGTGCCACAGTTTTTCTTCTCTCCAGTTCGTACGACAAAAGAACTCCTGGCTGCCAACAGCCTCAAAAAATTCATCCATATTCTGCACAGAAATCATCACATAACGGTCATCAAAGCAGGACGCATAGCTGCCGGTACCTATCTGATAGCATGAGCCGCGTTCCATGGTATATGCGCTCAGAAATTCTACCATCGGACGGCTTTCTTCTTCAAAAGCATCCATACAGTGCAAAAAAGAAAGCTGCGCACCGTAGCTGACCGTTTCCATATTTTTTACAGCTGCTGTCATTTTGGAAACACTTTTTAATACATACATCCTTTTGCTTCCGATTTTAAATTCTGCCCGAAAGGAATCGTCAAACTGGCTCTCCAGATGAATTTCCAGTTTAACCTGACCTGCTTTTGCTTTCGGCAGAAAAGCAACCTGATCCCGCATCACATAATGTGAAAGCAGTTCAGAAAAACCGGGGCTCGTCTCTGCTTTTGGTGTTGGTTTTACTACTTTTCTGACAATTTTATGTTCTCCCTGGAATTCTTCCATTCCTTTTTTCACGCCGACAGCACGAAGAAGCTGCTCCAGTTCCTGATGTTCTTCGTCATTTCTCACTTTTTCTTCCAGTTTTTTCTCTCTTTTTTCCGCCATTCAAGATAGTACAGCAAAACAGCGACACAATGTTTGCACAATCCCCAGTACTGCTCATGCGCCGGACAATCACAATCATCTTCCATAATTTCAGACATTTCTTCATCTACAGAAACGCTGACACAATATCATTATTTTTTTCCGCTTCCGTCTACGACAGCTGTAATTTTATGCAGTTGATATCCGAAAATATCCTCCATTTCCTGTACCTGAAAAGCATGCACTTTCTGTTCTTCATAGATCTTTTTTCCACGGTTATATGATACGGAATTCGTTTCCTGTTTGATGTCCGCCTTTGTAATCATGCTGGTAAAATCCTTTCTGTTCTATCTTTTCCCATCATTCACAATTCGTATTTTACAGATTCTGGTTTTGATCACATCCGACAAGCTTCTCGGAAAGCTCTTTTAAAATATTTTCCTGATATCCCGCTTTTCCTGTTTTCCTTACCAGTTCCGCCGTTTCTCTTAGTAACGGGTGCCAAATGTGTTCCAGCTTTTTTCTGCCATTCTCTCCAAATACTTCTTTTGAAAGACTGTTCCGGTAATCCTCTGGTGACATTCCAAAGAATTGGATTCTGTTTCCGAACCGCTGCCAGAGTCTGTCGGCAATTCCGATCCCATCCGGATCAAGATCTCCACTGTAGTAAATGAGAATCCCACTCTGTACGATCAACGAAATCAGTTTTAATGCTGCATACCGCGGCTGTCCCGACGTACACAGCAGCGACACATTCTTTCCCTGCACCTGTTCCATAAGATAGCTGAATACCATTTCGTTTTCCCACAATGTATACACACGTTCCGACAGGCTGTACTTCTGTAATACCCTTCAGATTTTCCATGGTAAGCACATACGGTTCCCCGCATCGGCAAAAGGCTTCATATGCTGGATGCCATATCTCCTGTTTTTTTCAAACGAATTCCAAACGCATGTACCAGGGAAGAAATATTATCCGGCACAACTCCCACGCACTGCAGCAGTTCTCTCCATTGCATTCGGTACTGATAAATAAGAGGTTTCATCAATTGCCTCCAAGTAGTCCATCTTTTTTTCCTTTCTTATTCTCTTTTATTTCAACTAATAAAAATTATATCATATCCTGCTATATATGATAAGTTTCTTTTGGTTAAAAACAGAAAAACCCCGGCCGCCTTACGGCGCCGGGGTCTCTTACGTTTGAGCACAAGTATCTTTCGATACAATTATATTTTATTTCCCGCAGTGCTTTCCTCGATTTCGCTTCGCTCCATCTCGGTCGGGCTGTCGCCCTATAAATTCTCCGACTAATGCCCTTGTGTGAGCAAGCTCCCACCGGTCATTACTCTCCGAATTTGCACTGCTCATAGATAACCGAAATTAGTCGATCAGAGTAGCAACACGGCCTGATCCAACGGTACGGCCACCCTCACGGATAGCGAAGGTAAGACCCTGATCCATAGCGATCGGGTGGATCAGTTCGATGGTCATCTCAACGTTATCGCCAGGCATGCACATCTCAGTTCCTTCCGGAAGAGTGATAACACCTGTTACGTCAGTTGTACGGAAGTAGAACTGCGGACGATAGTTGTTGAAGAATGGAGTATGACGGCCACCCTCGTCTTTTGTCAGAACGTATACCTGAGCGGTAAATTTGGTATGGCAGTGAACGGTACCTGGTTTAGCCAGAACCTGTCCTCTTTCGATCTCTGTTCTCTGAACACCACGAAGCAGAGCACCGATGTTATCACCAGCCTGAGCCTCATCGAGGAGTTTACGGAACATCTCGATACCAGTTACAACAGTTTTCTTGGTCTCTTCTTTCAGACCTGCGATTTCAACTTCCTCATTCAGATGAAGAACACCAGCCTCAACACGGCCAGTAGCAACAGTACCACGACCAGTGATTGTGAATACGTCCTCTACAGGCATGATGAAATCTTTATCAGTGTCACGCTGCGGATCCGGAATCCAGCTATCTACTGCATCCATAAGCTCCATGATTTTATCTCCCCATGGGCCAGCCGGATCTTCCAGAGCTTTCAGAGCAGAACCCTGGATGATCGGAGTGTCATCTCCCGGGAAGTCATACTCGTTCAGCAGCTCACGGATCTCCATGTCTACCAGCTCAAGCAGCTCTTCGTCGTCTACCATATCGCATTTGTTCATGAATACAACGATGTAAGGTACACCTACCTGACGGGACAGAAGGATGTGCTCTTTTGTCTGAGCCATAACACCGTCTGTAGCAGCTACTACAAGGATAGCTCCGTCCATCTGAGCAGCACCAGTGATCATGTTTTTAACATAGTCAGCATGGCCTGGGCAGTCAACGTGTGCATAGTGTCTTTTCTCTGTCTGATACTCAACGTGTGCAGTAGAGATTGTGATACCACGCTCTCTCTCTTCCGGAGCTTTATCGATATCTTCGAAGTTCTCAGCAGTGTTTCCTTCTACTCTGGTAGAAAGTACTTTTGTGATAGCTGCGGTCAGAGTTGTTTTACCATGGTCAACGTGGCCGATGGTACCAATGTTACAATGCGGTTTTGTTCTTTCAAATTTAGCTTTAGCCATTTTAAAATGTCCTCCTTAAAATTGCGCCCAGTGGGCATTTTTTTGAGACTAAAATTGGTGGCAGGAACCCACCTGAATCGTAAACCTGCTAAGTCTGATTATATTGCATTTCTGTCCTATTTGCAAGGGAAATCTTTGAAAAAGATATACATTCAGGCTGTGCAGCCGGTAAGGACTGCACAACCAGTACGGTTTCTCAAATTATTTTGCATTTTGCAGACAGAACATTTTTCCTGTACGGTTTTTCGGAACCTGCTCGTATTTATCAAAGAACATGGAGTAGTTACCACGTCCCTGAGTTTTCGAACGAAGGTCTGTTGCGTAACCGAACATTTCAGCCAGCGGTACGAATCCACGGATCATCTTTCCGCCGCCGATGTCATCCATACCCTCGATACGACCACGACGGGAGTTGATATCACCGATAACATCACCCATGTAATCTTCCGGAGTGGAAACTTCGACTTTCATGATAGGCTCAAGAAGAACCGGAGCACCCTTCTGCATAGCTTCCTTGAATGCCAGAGAACCAGCAATGTGGAATGCCATCTCAGAAGAGTCGACCTCATGATAAGATCCGTCGTATACATTTGCATGAACGCCGACTACCGGGAAGCCTCCCAGGATACCGGCTTTCATAGCCTCTTCGATACCTTCGCCTACAGCCGGGATATACTCTTTCGGAATAGCTCCACCAACAACGGTAGACTCGAATTTGTAAATTTCTTCGCCGTTTGCATCCATAGGCTCGAATTTAACTTTACAGTGACCATACTGTCCACGTCCACCAGACTGTTTTGCATATTTGCTGTCGATGTCTGCCGGTTTGGTAATGGTCTCTTTGTATGCAACCTGCGGAGCACCTACGTTAGCCTCTACTTTGAACTCACGAAGCAGACGGTCAACGATGATTTCCAGATGCAGCTCACCCATACCAGCGATGATGGTCTGACCAGTTTCCTGATTGGTGTGTGCACGGAAGGTCGGATCCTCCTCAGCCAGTTTTGCAAGGGACTCGCCCAGTTTGCCCTGGCCTGCTTTTGTCTTAGGCTCGATAGCCAGCTCGATAACCGGCTCCGGGAACTCCATAGACTCAAGGATTACCGGATGCTGCTCGTCGCAGATGGTATCACCTGTGGTGGTGAACTTGAATCCGATTGCAGCTGCGATGTCACCGGAGTAAACTTTGTCCAGCTCCATACGTTTGTTTGCATGCATCTGAAGGATACGTCCAACACGCTCTTTTTTATCTTTTGTTGCATTCAGTACGTAAGAACCGGAGTTCATGGTTCCTGAATACACACGGAAGTATGCCAGCTTACCAACGAATGGGTCTGTCATAATCTTGAATGCCAGTGCGGAGAACGGCTCCTCATCGGAAGAATGTCTTACGATCGGGTTTCCGTCCAGATCGGTACCCTCGATTGGCGGGATATCGGTCGGAGCCGGCATGTACTCAAGGATCGCATCCAGGAGTTTCTGAACACCTTTGTTTCTGTATGCAGAACCGCAGCATACCGGTACAGCTGTACACTCACAGGTAGCTTTACGCAGAACTGCTTTCATCTCGTCTACAGACGGGATATCATCATCCAGATAACGCATCATCAGCTCATCATCCAGCTCGCAGATTTTCTCTACCAGCTCGGTGTGATACAGCTCAGCGTCTTCTTTCATATCTTCCGGGATATCAACGATGGAGATATCATCGCCCTTATCGTCGTTGTAGATGTAAGCTTTCATCTCGAACAGATCGATAATTCCCTTGAATTCATCTTCCTTACCAATTGGAAGCTGAAGGCAGATAGCATTTTTACCAAGTCTGGTCTTGATCTGATCTACAGCGTTGTAGAAGTCAGCACCAAGGATGTCCATCTTGTTGATGAATGCCATACGCGGTACATTGTAGGTATCAGCCTGACGCCATACGTTCTCAGACTGAGGCTCCACACCACCTTTTGCACAGAACACGCCGACAGCGCCGTCCAGTACACGAAGAGAACGCTCTACCTCTACGGTAAAGTCAACGTGGCCTGGGGTATCAATGATGTTGATACGGTGCTCAAGAGCGCCCTGTTTCGGCTTGCAGTTCTCTTCCAGAGTCCAGTGGCAGGTTGTAGCAGCTGAAGTAATTGTGATACCACGCTCCTGCTCCTGTTCCATCCAGTCCATGGTAGCAGTTCCTTCGTGAGTATCACCAATCTTGTAGTTAACACCGGTATAGTACAGGATACGCTCGGTCAGGGTTGTTTTACCTGCATCGATGTGAGCCATAATACCAATGTTTCTGGTTCTCTCTAATGGATATTCTCTTCCAGCCAACGGATTTTCCTCCTCTTAGAATCTGTAGTGAGCAAATGCCTTGTTAGCCTCTGCCATCTTATGAACTTCTTCTTTCTTCTTCACAGAAGCACCTGTGTTGTTAGATGCATCCAGAATCTCGTTTGCCAGTCTGTCTTCCATGGTACGCTCGCCTCTCTTACGAGAATAAGCGGTCAGCCAACGAAGGCCAAGAGCCTGACGTCTGTCCGGTCTTACCTCGATCGGTACCTGATAAGTAGCACCACCGATACGTCTTGCTTTTACTTCAAGAACCGGCATGATATTGTTCATTGCTTCTTCAAATACTTCGATTGCTGGTTTTCCAGCTTTTTCTTCTACTTTAGCAAATGCGCCGTATACGATTTTCTGGGCAACGCCTCTCTTACCATCCAGCATGATGTTGTTGATCAGCTTGGTTACCACTTTGTTATTGTATAACGGATCTGCTAAAACATCTCTTTTCTGAGTATGTCCTTTACGTGGCACGTTACTTCCCTCCTTAACCATCATTCGATTAAATCATCGGTACTCACACTTATTTGCAGTATGTCCGCGCGTGTAAATTCTCTATAAATCCGCAGCCGTGGGGATTTATGGAATAACGCACAACATTTCGCTTTTTTTGTGATACTAGATATATCTCGAACTCGTTTTACTTAATTATTTCTTTTTCGGTCTCTTAGCACCGTATTTAGAACGGGCCTGTTTTCTGTTAGCAACACCTGCAGTATCAAGTGTACCACGGATGATGTGGTATCTGGTACCTGGCAGGTCCTTAACTCTTCCTCCACGGATCAGAACAACGCTGTGCTCCTGAAGGTTGTGACCTTCTCCTGGGATGTAACTTGTTACTTCGATTCCGTTGGAAAGACGAACTCTGGCGATTTTACGAAGAGCTGAGTTAGGTTTTTTCGGTGTAGCAGTTTTAACAGCTGTGCACACACCTCTCTTCTGAGGAGAAGACATATCTGTGGATTTCTTTCTCAGAGAATTGTAGCTTTTCTGCAGTGCCGGCGCGGTAGATTTCTTTACGGAAGTCTCACGGCCTTTTCTTACTAACTGGTTGAATGTTGGCATTCCATTTCACCTCCTGATAGATTTCTCCGTGTGTCCCACGGGGTTTCATACGGCTGCTTTAGTTCAACATAATTGCTTTGCAGCTTTTGCGCGCACAAAAAAACAGTCTTTTACGCACGCTCGTTTATTATAGCGTCTGTCCTTTCAAAAGTCAAGGGGGAAATTCGCAAAAAATCGCGTATTTACGCGGCTTCTGCGGATTTCCCCCATTGATGCATTACTGTGCAAAAGTATTTTTTCTTCCTATTATAATCTCACCAGATTATTTTCTGACATTTTCTGTTTTTCGTTAAAGCGGACGGTTCCTGAAGGCCGGACACGCATCACACCGCTTCGGCTTTTCCTCGCTCTGTGCATTGCCCCAGAGGTCACGCGCTTTCTCTTCGGCACACCCTTTGCACCAGGGAAACATGCGGACATTGCTGATGTAAAAGTTCTCAAAGGTTGTCTCGTCGTTGTTGATGTCAAACTGCTGCTTTCTCGACAGCTCTTCTGTATGTTCTGCAATCCAGGCCTTCTGCCCTTCGGTCGCCGGATACCCCGGTCCGCCGAGGACGTAATCCATATCGGCATGGAGATTTTCCGGTTCGCCTGGTTTGTGGAATCCTACAAATAAAATATAACCGCGGCGCAAAAGCTCCTGGATCGGCTCGTCCGTCTGGCCGTCCGAACCTAAAATCGCCCGCGCGGTCTGCGCATGAAAATTTTCTGTTTTGGGATAGAATTTCCCAGTTGGTGCTAAAAATCCATCTGCCATTTTCTTTTCTCCCATGTTCTCATTTGCTGTATGCTTTTCTATACCATAACCGATTTTTTCAAAACAGGCAAGGTTTGTTTTACTAGACTTTTTTTTTTATCTGTGCTATACTCTTTCCCGTGCATTTATGCAATCGGATTTTCCCGTCTTTTTGCGGGTGTCCGGACTGGTTCGTGAACTTCCCAGTATAAAAAACCAAGTATCTCAAAATTTTCATCAAAGGAGATTGGAAAATGAATGCAAGAAAACTGATCATCGACTGTGATCCGGGCATCGACGATTCTCTCGCCCTGATGCTTGCCGCGGCTTCGAAAGAGCTGGATCTTGTCGGCATCACCACAGTCAGCGGAAATGTACCCGCTTCTATGGGCGCTAAAAATGCCCTCAAAATTCTTTCTATGATTGGAAAACCAGATGTCCCGGTTTATGTCGGCGAGGAGACGCCTCTGGTCCGCGACTACGTGGACGCGATGGACACCCACGGCATGGACGGTCTCGGCGAATCGGGCTGGCCGGATGCCGAAGGCCTTACGCCAAACAAGGACGCTGTTTCTTTCCTGATCGAAACCTTAAAAACAACCCCTGATGTTACCATTCTTGCCCTCGGACCGATGACGAACCTTGCAAAAGTCATCTCCCGCGCACCGGAGTGCCTGACAAACCTGACGGCTCTTGTCTCCATGGGCGGAAGCTATAAGAGCCATGGAAACTGCTCCCCGGTTGCCGAGTACAATTACTGGTGCGACCCGGATGCCGCAGCCGAAGTATTCCGCGCGTTTTCCGAGCTGCCGCAGCTTGCAGGCAAAAAGCTTCATATGATCGGGCTGGATGTCACACGAAAAAATTGTCCTGACGCCGAATCTTGTGGAATATATGAAATGCGTAAATCCAGGAGTCGGAACCCGCATTGAGGAGCTGACGCGCTTCTACTTTGATTTCCACTGGAAACAGGAAAAGGTCATCGGATGCGTGATCAACGATCCGCTCGCGGCCGCTTATCTTGTGGATCCGTCGCTCTGCAGCGGTTTTGATGCGTATACGCAGGTAGAAACCGGAGGCCTCTGCATCGGACAGACGGTTGTGGATGCCATGAATTTTTATCAGAAAGCACCGAACAGCCACATTCTGACGCAGGTCGATGTGCGCCGTTTCTTCCTGATGTTCTTTGAGCGCGTTCTCGGCGTGCCGCAGGAGGAATCCGCACCGGTTCTCGACCAGATTCTCACCGCACCGCCGGTCTTCCCACATGAGACGATGTTTCAGAAGGGAGGCGAGGCATGATGAATACTAACCGTACGTTAAAACTCACGACACTCGCGCTCTGCGGTGTCATCAATATTCTCGGCGGTACCATTGCTCTGCTGCTGCGTCTTCCGGTTTATCTGGACTCCATCGGAACAGTTCTGGCAGCCGCTCTGTTCGGACCTGCTGCAGGCCTCGTTCCGGGACTGATCTCCGGACTCATTTCCGGCATGACGAGTGATGTCTATGCGTTTTACTATATTCCGGTGCAGCTTGTCATCGGTCTCGTTGCCGGCCTTGTATTCCGCAGACTCCGCCCGTCCCATACGGCAGGATCCCGCAGCGAGAGTCTTTCCCTCCGCTCCATGGGCTGGAAGCTGTTTCCGGCAGCGCTTGTGATCTCACTTCCGGGTACTGTGGTAAGTTCCACAATCACCGCGGTTGTTTTCGGTGGAATTACTTCCTCCGGCTCCACTGTGCTGGTGCAGCTGCTTCACAGCCTCGGTATGAATCTGACTCTCTCTGTCTGCGTTGTACAGGCCATGACAGACTTTGTGGATCGAATGATTGTCCTTGCAGTCGTCCTCGTGATTCTGCCCCCCGTTTCTTCTGCTTTCGGCAGTCTTTCTATGAGAAGCAGAAAATAATCTGTGCCAATAGCACAAATAATCCTGCAAAAAATTCACTTTCTTTTTTGCAGGATTCTCATATTTTGGCATAACAAGAACTCCGGAAAAAAGGGGAGGCTGCATCAGGAGCCATCCCTTTTCCGGAGTTTTTTATTTCTTCTTTAATAAAATCATTCACATGCGCGGATCCATACCTGCATTTCGCCCTCACCTCGGTTGTTCCACATATAATATGGAATCAGCTTCAGTTTCGTCTTTTCCTCTTCCTCTTTCTGATACAGATGATACAGCGGCTGTTTTTCCGCATCGCCCAGCTTCATGCGACGTCCCTCGGCCGTTACGCACACAAAGTGCTCGCCCAGCTCATCGGCTGCTTCTGCGGTTTTTCACCATTCACACAGAGTTTTGTCAAATGCAGATTCTTTCCGTTGTCTGCTTCTTCCATACAGTAAACAACCGGTCCTCGTTTTACGGCAACACGGCCGGCGTCCTCGCGTACAAGCGGATTGGATGCCAAAAACTGGATTTCCATCGGGAAGTTCAGGCGGATCGTCTCACC